>ERZ802831.2-NODE-2-length-160747-cov-79.2236_pt1 | contig 160747 bp, 193 predicted proteins | sample MGYA00345655_ERZ802831 | MGnify/ENA primary metagenome ERZ802831 (study PRJEB30503, sample SAMEA104212376) | marine metagenome | biome: Westerlies Biome; feature: [SRF] surface water layer (ENVO:00010504) within the epipelagic zone...; material: water...
GACGAGACCTTTGAATTATAAAAAACATGTTGAGTTTATTTCAATCAATTACGGTGGAGTAGAACATAACAGGGAATAAGAATTATGGAATTTTGGAAAATTATTAACAAAGCAATAGATACGTTAACTGTTATTTTAGTAATTTTAATCTTATTCGGAATAGTGCTATCTTCAAATGTGAGGAGCAATGTTAGTGCCCTTGGCGAAACCCTTGTTAGTTCAGGACCTATAGGAATACTCGCATTATTTATCTTGTTATGGAATTTAAAGGGAACGCCATCAACATTACGCAAACTAATTAAATCAAAAGGTTTTAACTCTAGGTTTTGGAATGATCTGTAATGCTCTGTTTTGTTCAAGTCAGTTACGGTAGAGTAGATTTGAATGGTGCGTTAAAAAGGAAAAATTATGGAATGGATAATACTAATAGGACTTCTCATTGCAATGTGGGTCATAGCATTGGTTCCAGTGGAAAAACTTTCGAAAAAACTCCAGGACAAAGGAATTCTCGCACAGGATTACAAAAAAAATAATGCACCAAACGAAAACACTTAGTAACTGTTGAGTAGTTTTTAATAATTATGGAAGTAAATTGGCTAGTAGTTGGTTGGATTATTGATATGATCTTAAATGGAACTGTATGGCTCATTATTGCAGCATTTTCATTAATATTAATTGATATGACTGACAAATGGACTAGAAAAGCCATTAAATTGATGGGTAAAGCTGATGATTGGATAAGAATATTTATAGATAACTCATTTGAATGGATTCAAAAGAAGAATCTTAAAATACTTTCTAGCATTATAATGCTAATCATTTTTGGTATTCTTGCTCAACTAGGAATAATACCTAAGCTGATAACTTAATCAGTATCGGTGGAGCAGAAGGAATAAGAAGATAATTTTTTTAGAAGGATAAAATATGATTTTAGCAGCTGGTGCTCTCATAGTTCTAGCAATGATATTTGGACCATCTTTGTGGGTAAAGTTCGTTATGAACAGGTACTCATCTGAAAAGCCTGAAATGCCAGGTACTGGTGGAGAGCTTGCAAAACATTTAATTGAGCGATTTTCTTTAAAAGATGTAAAGGTCGAAATAACTGAGCTAGGAGATCACTATGACCCAATTGAAAAAAAAGTTAGGCTTTCGCGAGAGCATTATGAATCGAAATCGTTAACTGCAGTCGCTATCGCAGCCCATGAGGTTGGGCATGCGATTCAGGATCACCAGGGTGATAAACGTCTGGCTACCAGAACAAAAATGATCCCCGTTGTTGATAAGGTGGCCCGTTGGAGTGTAGCTATTATATATTTATCGCCAGTGATCGGTATTATTACCCGACATCCAATGCCCTTTTCTTTATTGCTTTTCCTGGGGCTATCTGGTTTTATTGCTCGCATGATGGTTCATGCGGTGACTCTGCCGATTGAATTTGATGCAAGTTTTTCTAAAGCGCTCCCTTTGTTAAGGGAAGGTAAATACGTTTCGCAGTCAAATGAAAAAGCCGTTAGTAGTATTCTGAGGGCAGCAGCCCTCACTTACGTCTCGGCCGCTCTGGCTGATATTTTAAACCTTGGTCGTTGGATGGTTATATTATTAAGGCGATGAAATAAGGTATATTAAGACTATAAAAGAATAAATATAAAATAAGATTATGAAAAATACCTTATTTAATTATGGAAGACTCTTTTGGGTAATACCTCTTATTTTAAGTTGTTTGATATTTACAACTAAGTCTTATTCTAAAGAAGCAAACTTAAAAATAAATATATTAAACTTAGACAAGCCTGGGGTTTTGTATTTAAGCATATGCAAGGATGCGGCAGGATTTGAGGAAACGGTTGAAAACGAATCTGAAGAAGCATCATGTATTACCTCTGCAGGAGAAATAGAGCTTCAAAACTTTGAAATCAATGGCATGATACCCCATGGTGAATATGCTATATCCCTTTTTATTGATTCTAATGGGAATAAGAAAATTGATAAAAATTTTCTAGGGATTCCGAAAGAGCAATATGGATTTTCTAATAATGTAATGGGCAGAATGTCAGCACCAACTTTTGATCAAGCTAAATTTTTGGTCGCGGGACCTACTACACAAAATATAAAACTTAGAATAGGCATTCCTAAACAAGATTAGAAAAAAGAAATAAGATCGGATATCTAGAATTAGTAATAACAAAAGGTAACTATAAACTTGTTAAATTTAAATGATTGAGATATTGTTTTGGAGTCTAGTTATAGTGACTTGGATAACTGTTGGTATGCATGTCATTAAAGAGTTTATAAGATTTAACAGGAGGAAAGATGATTGAACCAAATGTAAAAAAACCTAGTTTGTTCAGAAGAAGTGTTATGAAAATCGTAAGTGGTTGGAGAAGGGTAATGGACGTCAGATATAATCCATTAAGGTATATACCTGACCCAAGTTTACAAACTTACTTTATGTTAGTGTTGTTTACTGTATGGAGTGTGTTCTTTGGGTTCTTGGCAGCAAACTATCTAGGATTTTTTAACTATAATACTGTTGCAAGTATAGTGATTCATGTTGCAATTCTATTACCCTTAGCATTCACCAATGCTATCTTTGTTGATGCAGAGAGAGATGGCGCGAAATGGTTAAAGGAATGGAAGGAAGAGCAATCAAGATACAAATTAGTTGTAAATAGATTAAAAACCAAAAACTTGGTTATATGGAATCCAAATAAAGAGTCGTAATAACATTTATATTTTTTTAATGAAAAGCAAGAATATATTTTTTACATCTATATTTTTTATATTCGGGTGTGCATCATCCCCATCTTTCGATACTGCTTCAATGGTGCAAATAATAACTTCAGAACAAACTCAGGAATTTAAATGTGAGAAAATTCTTTCTTTAAATGCAATTGGAAAAAAATCCATGACTGCCAACGCTGATAGAAGGAATGCAATAATAGAACTTACTAATAAAGCAAAAGAAGCAGGGGCAAATGCAGTAGTTGTGACAAGCAAAACTTCTTCTAAAGCGGGAATAAAAATAAGTGGCCATGCCTTGGACTGCGTAAATTTAAATTAGATGAGAATAAACCTATGAACCCTCTATTTGATCATTCATATGTTATCAGCATGCAATATGTCTTTTTGTTGGGGTTATTTATTTCTGCAGTGGTTATATTTTTTTTAAAAAGAAATGAAAGTTCATATCTTTTAGCTGCTTTGCCAATATTTGTAATTACTTTCCATCAAGTAGATGAATATTTAATCTCACCTTATCTTTTTGGAGAGGAATATCATTTTTTGAACTGGGCATATAGGTTCGGAGTTGATATAACTCCACTTGCTGTCGTAACAATTAATTTAATTGGTTATTTGATTGCTCTCCTTCCATTTTTATTTAAACAAGCGAGTAAATCATTTTCACTAATGTATCTTTTTGTCTCAGGATCTTTGCTTGCTAACAGCATGTTTCATTTAGGAGGCTCAACCATCCAAAGTGATTACAGTCCAGGCATGGTAACAGCGCTTTTTTTATTCTTACCTTTATACATAAAATCAGTATTGCTTGCGGCTGAGAGGAATGTAACTTTTAAGCTCATATTTGCTCTTAGTTTATACGGCTTTATTGGCCATTTTATAATGATCTGGATACTTAATGTTATTTGAGCAGATAGTGACCCTTCAATGAGATTAGTTTATAGTGTATTTATGTGTGATTGTTGTAGTTGCTGTGAGTGCACTTGCTGCTCATAGTTAAATATTAAATTTTAGTTTAATAAATCTTAAGTCTGCCTCTTCTGGGCAACGATTTGTGTCGCAGTCAAAAATCTTATAAATTATAAAATATGAAAGAATATACTGGCGGATGTCATTGTGGCGCAATAAGATTTGCATTTCACTCTGAAGAGTCAGCTCAAATATGGAAATGCAATTGCTCAATATGCGAAATGATTGATTACGATCATCTTTTTATAAAACATGATTTATTTAAATTAACATCCGGTAAAGAATTAATAGAAAAATACGTTTTTGAAACAGAATCTGCTAAACATTATTTTTGTAAATTATGTGGCATCAAATCTTTTTATCAGCCTAGATCACATCCAGATTCTTATAGCATTCATCTTAAGTGCGTTGATGATCCTCCTGAAATTAATGAAATAATATATTTCGACGGTAAAAATTTTGAAGATAGCATAAAAAAAATATAAGGAAAAAATCTATGACAATAGAGCTCAATAAAGAAAATTCAGTTATTACATACATATTCGAATTAGAGCTAACTAAAAGTCTAGATGATGTTAAAAAGTTTATGAGAGAAAACTCTTCACCATATGTCTTTGGTTGTGATGAGCCTGAAACTATTAGATTCGAATGGTTTTTATCAGGTGATCAAAAGTCAGCAACACTTATAGAGATGTTTGCAGACAGTGATGCTGCCAAATTGCGTTTAGATCATCATTCTGAAAGTCATTTAATACAAGAGTTCCCAGAACATTTTGAAATTAAAAATTTTATTGTTTTAGGCAACATCAAAAAAGATATGAGAGAAAAATTAGAAGGTTGGAACGCTGATCAAAGAACCTATGTGGGCGGCTTTTTTAAACAAACACGATAATGTTAGTTAAACAAATCCCAATTAGAAACAGCTTAAAAAATTATATGTATCTAATCGCGTGTGAAAAAACTTTTCAGACCATAGCCATCGATCCGTTAGATAGCGCTTTATGCCTTAAAACAGCAGAAGACCTGGGTTGGAGCATCAAAATTGTTGCAAATACGCATCATCATCATGATCATATCGGCGGAAATGATAAAGTTATTCAAGCCACTGGAGCTCAATTGGTAGCACATACTGAGGCAATGGAAGCAATACCAAATGTTGATAGAGGCTTAGATGCCGGTGATATTCTCAAATGTGGAGAGCTAGTTTTAGAGATAATGGATACTCCTGGTCATACTATGAGTCATATTTGTTTATTTTTCTCTGGAAATTCAAATGAAGAACCCGCATTATTTTGTGGCGATACTCTTTTTAACGCTGGGGTAGGGAGATGTGATTTTGGTGGCGATCCTGTAGTTCTCTATAAAACTTTTGAAAAGCAGATTTTTTTATTAAGTGACAGTGTTCGTATTTTCCCTGGCCATGATTATATTGAAAATAATCTGGAATTTACTCTTAATAGAGAGCCAGACAATGAGTCTGCATTTGCATTAAGTGAAAAGTTTAAAAATGGACTTGATGCAGAAAGTTTTCTGAGCAACATTGGCCTAGAAAGAAAGATTAACGTCTTTTTTAGACTCAGTGAGAATCAAGTTATAAAAGGAGTTGCCAATAGCCTAGAACTGGACGCAAGCAACATGAGTGAACAGGATACTTTCGTAGGCCTAAGGAGTCTGCGCGATAACTGGTAAATTTTTGGGATTATCAGTGTATTATTGTTATAAGTATTTTTTTCATTTAGAATTGACCACCAAAAATTATGAATAATTCACCAACATCAGATAAGTTAGCAATAGGATTGTCCTTAGCATGCGTAGCTCATTGCTTTCTAATGCCATCTTTTATTATTTTAACCTCAGGATTTTTGTTTACTTCGATAGATAATGAGTGGCTTCATAAAGCAATCTTGATAACCGCTGTTCCAATTAGTTTATATGCCTTAACTTTAGGCTATCAAAATCATAAAGTATCCTCTATCTTTTTAATAGGATTGTCTGGATTAGCCGTTCTTGTCACAGCAGTTTTATTAGGAGAAGCAATAATCGGGGAGGCTGGTGAAAAAACTTTAACTTTCTTTGGTTCAATGCTAGTTGTCTTTGCGCACTATAGAAATCATCAGGTTTGTAAAGAATTAGAGTGTTCTTGTCACGAACAAAAGCTTAGTTAAGCAAACCCAAATAATAATATTTATTTATTTTCTTATTAAAACAATTGAAGAAAAAACAAACCAAACTAATAAAGTAGCTTAATGAATTTATATTTAATGCTTTTTGCAGCTATTGCATTCGAAGTTTTGGGTACGATGTTACTTCCTGTTTCCCAAAATTTTACAAAGCTAATCCCAACATCAATCTTAATGATTTCCTATGGTGTATCTTTTTATTTTCTTGCAGTTGTATCTCAAAAATTACCCTTATCAATTGTTTATGCATCATGGGCTGGAATTGGAGTATTTTCTGTAGCGATACTTAGCTATTTCTTCTATAAACAAGAGTTGAATTGGCAAACGGTTGGCGGACTATTTTTAATAGTAATAGGCGTAACTATAGTGAATTTATTTAAGAGTCAGCAATAGCATGAAAATACCTCTTTGGATTAAATGGATATTTTTTAGCATAATAATTTTTACATCTTTTGTTTTGCCTTTGGCCTTGTTAGAACCATCTCTTGCGAACTATGGAACCATTGCTCTTGATTGGGCAGGATCAAATAAGTTGTTCATTTCTTTTATAGTAATTCTTGCTCTTGCTGCCGATGTAATTTTACCTATTCCCAATGGGCTTACAAATACTTTTGCCGGAATGTCATTAGGCTGGGCAATCTCTTCACTAGTTGTCTGGATTGGCTTAAATCTAGGAGCATGCATTGCCTATCTTTTAGGTCGTGTTGCTGGAAGACCGCTTGCAAAGAAAATTATTAGCAAAGATGAGTTCGAAGAGGCTGAAAATTCTTTAAAACACTTTAATATCCTAGGATTAATATTATCAAGACCAGTTCCTGGATTTGCTGAGTTGATAGCCATTACAGCAGGGCTTTCTAAGATGCCTTTTAAAACTTTTATTTTAGTGGTGAGTACAGCAAATATTGGAGTTGCAATAATCTTCTCTGGCATTGGCGCAGCAGCGATTGAAAGCAATTCATCATTGCTTGCATTTTTTGGTGTTGCTATTCTTCCTGCAGCACTTTATTTTATGTATATCAAACTCTACAAAGGTTAAGAATTATATGAAAAGCTTATTAAAATTTTTACTATTAATACCTTTAATAGTGATTTCAGATGAGGATTTTAAAATTGATGAACTTTCATACGGTGAGCACGAAAAACAAAAAATTGATTTTTATAAGGGTTCTTCAGATAAGGTCCTAATATGGATTCATGGGGGTGGATGGATTTTCGGAGACAAGCAAGCAAGCAGGTGGGTCAATAGATTTAGGAATCATTTCATTGATCACGAAAATCTTAATGTTTATATGATTGGTTATAGAATCGGTGAGGATACTGCTCCTAATGCAGTGAATGATGTTATTTGTGCATATAAAAAAATTCTTGATGATGCTACTACAAAAAATTTATCTATTGAAGATATTGTTGTCTCAGGAGCAAGTGCCGGTGGACACCTTGCACTAATGACAGGACTCTCTGAAACTTATATCGATAACCCTTGTCACTCGATGACAAAGCCTAAGGCGATAATAAATTTGTTTGGCATCACTGAGATTGAAAGAAATTCAGATTTTCTAGACGAAACTAAGTTTTTTAAAGCTTCAAATTATGTAAAGGGATGGATCAAACCAGATCAAGATATTGCTGAAATATCTCAAAAGTTATCACCTATTTATTTAATCGATGAAAATCCACCATATGTTTTAACAATTCATGGCACAAGTGACAGGTGGGTTCCATATGAACAAGCAATACTTTTAGATAATAAGCTTGGAAGTAAGCACAAACTTTTAACTATTGACGGTGGAGGGCATTACTATTTTTCAGAGAAAGAAGATGAATTGATAAGGGGAACAATCTCATCCTTCTTAAAAGGAGTTTATTTAGAATAATCATGTTTACAAATAAGAGATGAAAGATTTTAGTAATAAAGTAGCCTTAGTCACAGGTGCTGGATCAGGTATAGGAAGAGCACTTGCCCTTGATCTTGCTGATAACGGATGCAACCTTGCAATTTTAGATTGGAATAAAGATTCTCTGGCAGAGACCGAAGCAATGCTAAAAAAGAAAAATATTGCTGTCTCAACTCATGTCCTTGATATCAGTGATAGAGAAAAAGTTAACGATTTACCAAAGCAAGTTTTATCTCATCACAACAATATTGATATTGTATTTAATAATGCAGGGCTATCAATTGTTGGGGCTGTCGATGAAGTAGATGAAAATGATTGGAATTATGGTTTGGATATTCTTCTTAACTCAGTAATTCAAATGACAACAGTTTTTCTTCCACATTTACAAGAGAGGCCAGAGTCCGCTATTGTTAATACGTCATCTATTTTTGGATTATTTAGTACACCAAAACAATCAATTTATAATGTTGGAAAGTTTGGCGTTAAAGCATTTACAGAATCACTTTCTTTAGAAATGCAAATGGCAGATTCTCCTGTAGAGGTATATTGCGTATTCCCAGGACACATAGGCACAAATATTTATGCCTCATCAAGATTTAAAAGCTTTGAAGCAGACGATCCTGGTGCGGCAATTTTTGGAGTTGATGCCTCCACAGAAAAAGAGGCAGGAATCCAGTTCAAAAACAACGCACCATTAACACCTCAAGATGCTGCAAAAGTTATATTGAAGAATATTAAAAAGAAAAACAAAAGAATCTTAGTAGGCTTTGATGCTCATTTTTATGACTTAATGAGCCGACTATTCCCCAAAAGCTTTCTTAAAATAATATGGATACTCCCTTTTTTAAGAAATCTTTTTAAATAACTTTGATAAAAACATGATTTCAACTTTAGATCACATAATCTTAGCAGTCGAAAATTTGAATGAGGCTGAAAAAAATTATAAAAAAATATTTGGCATTGATCCTGTTTGGAGGGGCGAGCATAAAGAACTTGGGACTGCTAATGTAATTTTTAATTTAGAAAATACTTATTTAGAACTTTTATCTGCTAACGGAGACGGTCTTGGAGCCGCACTTGTTAATCATTATCTAGAAAAAGATGGTGAAGGACTTATTGGAATAGTATTTGGAACAAATGATCTTAATGAGGCTGCTAAATCTATTAAAGATAAAGGATTTAATATTGGAGATATTACAGAGGGCGAAGGCACTAACTCTGATGAATCAGAGAAAAGAAAATGGAAAAATTTATTTTTACCCCCAGAACTAACAAGAGGCTTATTTTCTTTTATTATTCAGCATACAGATGGTAATTTGTCATCAAGTAAGCATGAAATGCAATCAGCAGTAAATAAGCTTGATCATATTGTGATAAATACCAATGATGCTGATGGATTTATAGAAATTTATAAGAATGTTTTTGGGCTTCGATTAGCACTTGATAAAACAATAGAAGCTTGGAATAGAAGAATGTTGTTTTTTAGATTCAATAAAACCACCATCGAAGTAATTGAAGAAAATGATGATAAGGAACCTTCTGACAAGCTATGGGGACTAGCCTGGGCGGTTGAAGATTTGCAAGAAACCTATGACAGGCTAATAAAAGAGGGCTTGGAATTAACTCTAGTAAAGCCAGGCATCAAAGATAAAACATTAGTATCAACTATAAGATCTCATACCCATGGAGTACCAACTTTAATCATTCAACATTTATAAAATAAATATCCTTAGGTTAAAATTAATATATGAGCGGCAAAGAATCATTAAATAAGTTTTATGGGATATGGAATCTCTCTGAATGGAGCGTTGCCAAAATTGATGGCGACAAAAAGTTCCCTTATTACGGGAATGTTAAAGGTTATTTGATTTATCATCCTGATAATTGGGTATCTGCTACTTTAATGGAGAAAAATCGCCCTGAGCTGTCTGAAAATAGGGGACAACTTAGCAAATTAAGAAAAAAAATTACTGATGACATTGATCCTTCAGTTTCAACCGAAATGCAGCAAGATATGCAGAATTATTTTTTAGCGGCACATGGTTATATATCTTATACAGGGCCTTTTGAAATTACTGATGAAAATGTTCATCATCACATAAAAACAAGTTTGCTTCCTCAATGGATTGGCACAACGCTTATTCGAAATTACAGTTTTAGTAATGATTATCAAGAATTAATACTTTCTGCTGTTCAAGGAGACTATACTGACAAATTAATTTGGAAGCGCGAACAGTAAAAATTAGTGCAAGTAAAATATGATTACACAAAGAATTATCTATTTATCACTTATCTTATTTTCTATGAATATTAGCTCTAATCTATCAATTGGAAGCATCGAGGAAGTTTTCTTAGAATCAAACCAGTCTTATCAAAGAAGAATCCAAATTTTTTATCCTTATAGCGATAAGACCGATAACGAAACAATTTTTATTATTATGAATGATGGAGAAGAGTTGTTTAATGAAAATGATTCTTGGAATGGCAAAGCATGGAATATTGATAAATATTTTTTAGATTCTGCAGAAGAAATTACTAATAAGAACATTGTTGTTATTGCTATTGATAGCGCGAAAAGAGTAAACGGAAAAATAATTGATGAAACCAGGCGTTATGCAGAGTATTTTCCAAACGAATCAATTCAGCATTTTGACAAAGGACTTAGAAAAAATCTTTATAAATCTCTTATAGATAAAGCAGAGCTTAATCATCCTGACTTTATAACAAAAAAACTCCTACCTTTTTTAGAAGACAAATTTAATACTAAACTTGGTAAACATAACCTTGGAATAATGGGGGCGAGTATGGGCGGCCTTTCTGCGATAAATACGGTTATTGAACATCCAGATTTATTTGGTTTTGTAGGTTGCATTTCCACCCATTGGATCGGTATTAGACCATCTGAGTATCTTTTATTACCTTTTAGTTTTGCTCTGGATGAAAGAAAAATTATCGGTGATAAAGTGACTACGGATGGAGTAGTTAAATACATAGAAATGAATTCTGAAAAATTAAAGGATATTAAGATTTATTTTGATCACGGAACAGAAAGCTTAGATGCCTTTTATCCGGACGCACAAAAAAGTGTAAACAACATATTAGATACTCAAGGCATAGAATATAAATATATAATTTTTGATGGCTATGGCCACGAGCCAGAATATTTTGGAAAAAGATTCGGGAGTATTTTGTCTTACTTAATTAATTAATATAGTATTTAGAAAAAACTTTAGAACATAAATGACTGAAATTACATTTAATCAAGTATACGCAATAGGGCTGCCAATCGTTTTGGCAATGATTTTACTTGAAGTAATTATTTCAAATGTAAAAAATAAATCTTTTTATAAAAAAGGAGATACGCTTTGTACAGTTGGATTATTAGTTGGGAACATCTTTGCTGTATATGCCGTCAAAGGAGCAACACTAGGTATTCATTTTTATGTTTATCAATTTAGGATTTTTGATTTAATTGAATATCTTCCCTTATGGGCAATGTGGCTTCTCACATTCATTTTAATTGATTTAGTGTTTTATTTTTATCATCGACTATCACATAGGGTAAGATTTTTATGGGCTATTCATATGAGCCATCATTCAAGTGAGGAGATGAATTTTGCTGTTTCTTTTAGACAAGCTTGGTTCGGACCGGTTTCTAAGATTCCTTTTTTTATAGTTCTTCCTTTAGCTGGTTTAGACCCAACTATCATTGCAATAGCGGGAGTTATTAGTACTTTATGGGGGATAGTTGGCCATACTCAGATTATTGATAGGTTAGGGCCTTTAGAATTAGTTTTTAACACACCATCACATCATAGAGTTCACCATGGTTCAAATGAAGAATATATAGATAAGAATTTTGGAAACTTATTAATTATCTGGGATAAGATTTTTGGAACTTTTGAGCCTGAAAATGAGAAGGTAAAATACGGATTAGTAAAAAATGTTGACACATTCAATCCAGTGAAGATAACCTTCATGGAGTGGTCAAAAATCTTTGAAGATATCTATCAAGCAAAAAGTTTTCGCCATGCTTCTCGTCTCTTTTTTGGACCACCAACAAAATAAGTTATCACCAATAAACTTTATACAAATATGTATAATTAATTTAACAAATGTAAAGGTAAACAAAATGCAAAAAATAATTTCTTTCCTCTTCCTTTTTCTTCTTATGCCATCTCTTGCTTCCCATGACCTTGAAAGAGCAATAAGCAGTGAAGATAGAGACCCTAAAAATGTAATGAGAGACTCTGAAAGACATCCATATGAAACACTGACATTCTTTGAGATTGAATCCAATATGAAAGTTGTTGAACTATCTCCAGGCGGTGGTTGGTATACAGAAATACTCGCAAATTATATTCATAAACCAGGCAAGCTTATTGCAGCTCATTTCGATAAGAATTCAAAAAGAGCTTATTTTCAAAGAAGCAGAGCAAATTTTGAAAAAAAAGTAAGTGAAAAACCTTTGTTTAAAGATATTGAGATTGTTGATTTAAGTTCGAACTTGGCTGAACAAGAAAGTGTAGACGCTGTCTTAACATTTAGGAATCTTCATAATTGGCTTGGACCTCAAATGGATCTAATTTTTGCTAATTCATATAAAGCACTTAAGCCTGGTGGCTTGCTTGGTGTTGTGGAACACAGAGCTAAACCGGGTACTTCTATGGAAGTAATGAAAAAAAGTGGCTATGTTACTGAGGAACACGCAATAGAAGTTGCTCAAAAGCATGGCTTTACTCTAGTTTCAAAATCAGAAATTAATGCAAATCTTAAAGATACTGCAAATCATCCTCGTGGGGTTTGGACTTTACCACCAAATCTTAGATTAAAAGATCAAGACAAAGAAAAGTATCTTGAGATTGGAGAGAGTGACAGAATGACTCTTTTATTTAGAAAAATTTGAATCTATAAAATCAATGAAAATTCTTAAAGATGAAATTATCTTTCAATGTTCTGCTAAAAATTTATGGAGCATCTTATCAGACGTCACAAGATGTGACTGGGTGCCTACAATTAATTCAATAACCTTAGAAGATGACTGCAGGGTATTTGAAATGTCAGGAATGGGGCAAGTAAAGGAAAGAATTCTTGAAATCAATCACGACTTAATGAAATTACAATATTCAGCTGTAGAAACTAGAACCCCAATTAATCATCATCTTGCAACAATGCAAATTTTTGTAAAATCAGAAAAGGAGTGTCAGCTCAACTGGACGACTGAAATAGATCCTGAAATATTTGCAGACGCCATTCATCAAGGCATGTTGATCTCTGTAGAGGGACTAAAAAAGGTTTTATAAAAATTTCTTTTTAAAAACCTACATAAGTAAGTAATTCATCATTGTCAGCCCTTACTGAACGAACATCATTGGCTGCAAAGCTATCATCTGGATAACCCATAGCAATACAAATCATAATACTTTGATCATCAGGTATATTTGCATGTTTTCTAACAACATGTGATTGCATGATGCCTTGACCATTGATAACACATCCAACGCCTCTTTCCCATGCAGACAATATAATTCCATAAGCTAGGGCACCAAGTCCGAAATGAGTAATTCCGGCTGGTTCAAGATACTTATCATAAGTAAGAACGAGTGAGACAGGAGCATCAAACTGACGAAAACCTCTTAACATCCAATCCATTCTTTTTTCCTTATCGTCTCGTTTGATACCCATTGCTTCAAACAGTTGAATAGCAACATCGATCTGTTTTTGTCTATGCTCTCCTTCATAATCTTCTTTGTATGCAAAATCACGAACATGGGGTTTGCCTGCCATAGTTTCATCAACGTTGCCCTTTCTAATTTTTTCCAAAGCATCTCCAGACACAGCATGGATATGCCAAGTTTGAGTGTTATAGGAAGACGGTGCCCATTTAGCTCCACTTATTATTTCTTCAATTACTTCTTTTGGAAGAGGTTTGTCTAAGAAGCCTCTTACGCTTTTTCTTGATTCTGCAAATTCACTGAAATTCATTATTAATAAAAAAAATTACTTAATCGTAAATTTTGACACATTTTTTTTGTATTTTAAATTTATTTAAAATTTTATTGATAAACTAAAAAAATGGATTCCAATGTCTACAAAATATTAACCATAGATGAGTGGGAAAATGCTCAAAAAAATAATTTAATATCGACATCTTTGGATAACAAAGATGGATTTGTTCATTTATCAAATACAAAACAGTTAGCTGTAACTTTGGCTTTATACTTCTCTGACCAAGACAGAGTAGCTCTTTTACTAATAGATGCGGAGTCAGTTAGAGAAGCTCTGGTTTATGAAAAGACAAAACCAGGATTAAAGAGATCAGGAGAGTTTCCTCATTTCTATGGAGATCTTAAGATTTCTCATATTACAAAATTTTGGATTCTTGAAAGGAAAGCTTTAGAGATTCCAGAGGAAATAATTTTAGATTTAGAAATTAGTTAAAATTATCACTATGAAAATCTTTTATTGCTGAATCAACAAGTGCATCACGTATCTGAAGTTCTTGATATAAATTTAGAGAATTTAATGTTTTACATCTGCTCAGAGCAACGTAGGTTTGTCCGGTTGCAAATGCACCTTGCCCTAAATCAATGGAGCAACTTTCTAAAGTTAATCCTTGAGCTTTATGGATTGTTACAGCCCAACCGAGCTTCAACGGAAATTGTTTAAATGAAGATACTACTTCTTCATCCATTTCGTCATTATATTCATCATATACATATTTAATTTTATTCCACTCTTCTCTTTTTACTTTAAAAATATCATCACCTACTTGAACTCGAATAAACTTTCTTTTTTTATCAGAGCAATTCGTGACAACTCCAACGGTTCCATTTACCCACCTGCCTTCACTATCGTTTTTTATGAACATGACTTTTGCATCTTGCTTTAATCTTAAGACTCTTGGAGCGGGTAAGTCATTTTCATTTAATTCACCATATTCTTCTGACTTTGCAGCAGTAGCAGGTCCTTCTATAAGATTTAACATTTCCTCATTTATTTGTTCGGCTCTGTATTTTCTAGTTGTAATGATAAGAGATGATTCATTTGAAAATTCAGGATTGAAACAGGCGCTGTTAATTTTTTTTATTGACTCTTCAAGATCTTCACCAAGACGAATATTATTTAGCAGAGAGTAAAAATTTTCATCATCACTTTGTCTAAATGAATAAGTTAGCTCAAAAAATGAAGGAGATTCAATTTCTTTATAACTTTTAGAACTAAAGAAGTAGACAGATTCATATTTTTCATCAATGGCGTTTATTTCATGATCTTTTACTACTGGAGGCAGTTGAAAAAGGTCTCCACATGCAAGAACATGAATTCCACCAAATGGCTTCGCTGAGTTGCGATGCACTTTTAATGAATCAGATATAGCATCAAGCATTGGAGCACGAACCATCGATATTTCATCAATTATAAGAAGCTCAAGTTTTTTCAAGAGTTTTTTGAATCTAGGATCATTTGACTCTTGTATAACAGGAAAAGTATCAAAACCAATTCGAAAGGCCGAATTAATGGTACTGCCACCTATATTAAGTGCCGCAACTCCTGTGGGAGCGACGACTATTTTTTTCAATGAGCTTGCTTCAACTACTTTTTCAATGAGAGTAGTTTTACCTGTACCAGCCGCACCTGTCAGATATATAAATTGTTGATCATCTGAATCGAGAAGATTCATTATTTGATCAAGGACATCATCAAAAGAACTCTTAGTGTTTTTATTTTTTTTTGAAGTCATTAATATAAATTGGTAGGCTTAATTTTCTATTAAATTTTATATCTAATTTACTACTAAGATTATATGCTAAAGACAATCTTGAATAACTCCTTGATAAAAATTTAATGCCCAAATGTATAGTATGTAAAAGCAGTCTAATTGAGAGTTTTTATACTCACGATGACAAAAAATATTGGAGATGCAGCTTATGTCTATCCAAATTTATAGACAAAAGACATCATCTCAATAAACAAGATGAAAGAGGTAGATATCTTGAGCATAAAAATTTTATAAAAGATCCTGAATATAGAAATTTTTTATCAAGACTATCTAGACCATTAATAAAAAAATTAAAACCATTTAGTCAAGGAATGGACTTCGGATGTGGTCCAGGACCAGCACTTGCAGACATGTTAATTGCTGAGGGGTTTATTATGGATATTTATGATCCATTTTTTTTCCCCAATCTAGATGTTTTTTCAAAAAAATATGAATTTATAACGTGCACTGAAACTGCTGAACATTTTTATGATCCTCACAAAGAATTTATAAATATAGATGACATGCTTTTAAATAATGGTTGGGTAGGCTTGATGACAAATTTTTTAACTGAAGATGATGCATTTGATTATTGGTATTACAGAAGAGATCCAACTCATGTTGTATTTTATTCAGAAAAGACATTTGAAGTAATAGCAGATCAAAGAAACTGGAGCTATGAAATTATTTCTAAAAATGTTGTGTTATTTAATAAGCAACATGATTCAAAGAAGAGTTTATAATAAATTAAATTAGAGAGGAGTTAAGTATGTTTAGTCATGTAATGTTAGGTGCAAATAATATTGAAGAATCAAGAGAATTTTATGATAAGACTATGGTAGTTTTGGGTGCCAGACAAGGCAAGCTTACCTTAAATCATGATGGCCATACTAGATATGTATACTTTATTAATAACAAAAATAGTTTCCTCATCTCAGAACCTATTAACAATGAAGAAGCCTCTCATGGCAATGGTGCAACCATTGGGTTTAATGCAACTAGCACTCAAATGATTGATGATTGGCACGCTGCAGGAATTGAGGCTGGAGCTTCAACTCCAGAGCTGTGTGACCCTCCTGGGATTCGTGAGGGAGGTGGAGTGCAGTTATACTTGGCATATTTAATTGACCCAAGTGGAAATAAAATATGCGCTATGTATAGAATTCCAAAAAGTTAATTAATTTTTTCTTTCGTTGCCAATATTAGAAAGCCTGCAGCTATACCTAAGTTTTTTATAAAGTTTTGTGTTTCATGAGCCTGCGAAGGGTCTCCTGAAAAATTCCAAAAATCGTGCATAAAGATATTTATTAATATAGTTACCACAAATAGCATCAAGGAGCTTAGCCTTATATATTTATTAACTATGAGCAAAGATGCAAATATTATTTGCAATAAAATACACATTGAAAGGGAAAAGAATGCAAAAGGGACGTTCTTTAAAATCAATAACTCTAGAAATTCTGAGAAGTTAAGAGCCTTGCCTATACCTGAAAACAAAAACAGTAAGGCTAGAAAATTTTTACCCAGAAAAAATGAAACGGAATCTAATTTTTTAATATTAATCATGAATCTATGTTAACTTAATTTAATGACTAAAATATTTATAATAATTCTATCTATAGCTCTAATAATATCTGGTTTTTTTCTGGGACCTAAAGTTAGCAAACTATATAAGTTGAGCAAACTCTATGATGAAAAAAGGATAGCGAATAATTTTATAAACATAGACAAATTATTTGCTGTTTCTGAGCCAATTCCTCCAGCAGAAATACCCTATACATTTAATACTAAGGATTTTGAGCTACCTAAAACATATTTTTTTGAAGACAAAGAACAAGACTTAGCTTCTGCACTTGAGCACTTTAAAACTGATGGACTTATTGTTTTACATCAAGGTGACATGCTTTATGAAAATTATTGGAATAATAATTCAGTGGCTTCAAAACATATCGCATTTTCAGTATCTAAATCTTTTTTATCTGCATTGATAGGTATCGCAGTTCACGATGGATTAATTGATAACATTGAGGATCCTATTACAAAGTACTTACCAGATTTTAATGGAACTGGATATGAAGGAGTTTCAATTAAGAATATTTTACAAATGTCGTCAGGAGTAGAATTTAATGAAGATTATGCAGATCCACAATCTGATATTAATAAGTTTGGACGAGCTGTTGCAAAAGGAACTTCATTTAGAGACTTTTCCAAAACTTTAAAACAATCGAGAGAACCAGGTACGTATCATCATTATGTAAGTATAGATACTCAAGTCTTAGGGTTTTTATTATCTGAAGTCACTGGTATGCCTATTAGAGACTATTTATATCAGAAGATATGGAACAAGATTGGTATGGAAAGCGATGCTTACTATATTGTAGATAATACTGGGATGGAAATGGCTCTAGGAGGATTAAATGCCTCTTTGAGAGATTTTGCAAAGTTTGGACTCTTGTATTTGAATAACGGTAAATGGGGTAATGAACAAGTTGTACCTGCTGACTGGGTTAAAGCATCATATAATACAGATGGACCTCATTTAAAGCCCGGTGAAAGTGATTTATCATCAAGTGTTTGGGGTTATGGCTTGCAATGGTGGGTACCAGGTTTTCCAGAAACAGATTTCACCGCATCTGGGGTTTATAATCAATACATATACGTAGATCCTATAAGCAAGGTCATCATTGCAAAAACCTCATCCAATCATAGATTTACTGCAGAAAAAGAATATTCAAAGGCTGCACATGTTGCCATGTTCAGATCAATTGCAAAGAGCATTGTTAGTAATGAATAATCCAATAAATTTTGAAGAAAAGTTTTCAAAATTTGCAGATCATTGGTCTCCAAAAGTAATTGCAGAAATGAATGATTACCAATTCAAGCTCGTAAAAATTAAAGGAGAGTTTATAACTCATAACCATGAAGACACAGATGAAGTTTTTATAGTCATTGAAGGCTCGATGAAGATTCAATTCGAAGATAGAGCTATAGAACTTGAAAGTGGTGAAATGGTGGTAGTTAAGAAAGGCGAAAAGCACAGACCATATGCAGAAAATGAATGTAAAATTATGCTTATAGAGCCAGCAGGAGTTGTTAACACAGGTGGTGCAGGAGGCGATCTAACTGCCCCAGATAATGATTGGATATAAAAATGTTAAGAACAATCTTCGCGCTAAGTATTTTATTCTTAATTTCATGCCAACCACCGGCAGAAAAAAATAGATATACTGCTCCAAAAGATATCGATCCTATTCAAAATTACCTTATCAAAGAAATAGAATTTGACGAGCTATGGGATAAGACTCTTATTGAAATTGGCAATACCTACAAACTTAGTTCAAAAAATAAGACCTCAGGAGAAATGAGTTTCGTTTTCACATCTAAAAAAGTTTCTGACTTTATTGATTGCGGGATGATGAATAACGAAATTTATGTAGACTATATCGAAAGAATCTTTGAATCAAAACTTGATGGAAAAATTGATCTAAAACTTAGATCAAAAGATAAATATGCAACAGAAGTTGATTTAGTAACAGAATTTAGATTCATTTCAAAAGAAACTGGAACTAGGTGGACTTTTCAGACCAATAAACCTAAATCCATATTAGTTGGAAATCCAGCCTATGGCGCAGACCCATACAGGGATTGTCAATCTAAACATTTTTTAGAAGCCAGTATTCTTAATCAAATTGCTACGTTAAAATAATTTATAATATAAATGGATATACTATTTATAAAAAAAAATTTATTGGAGAGAATATTGTGAGTGACGTTACCGTATATATGCTTGTTAACTTAAAAATTAATGATGCAGAAGAATATCGAATATATGAAAAAGGGTTCTTTCCAATTTTGAAAAAACATAATGGATCTTTTATTACTTTTGATGATAGTCCTTTAGTTTTAGAAGGAGAAAAACCTGATCAATTTGATAGAGTAATAATTTTTTCTTTTCCTTCAGAAGAGGCTGCAGATAATTGGTGGAACGATCCAGAATATCAAGAACTGTCAGCTCATCGAAGAGCAGGTGCAGAAATAACATTACAAAGAATTAAAGGCATGCCTTCAAGGGGCTAGAGTATTCTTATTTAAACTCAATTTGTTTCTTTAAATAAATAGAGTTATTGTAGAATAAGTACATTAGGGGGAATTGACATGGAACGTTATACGAGCTTTAAGGATTTCTATCCTTTTTATCTAAGTGAACATGATAATAAGTATACAAAATTACTTCATTTTATAGGCACTACCATAACTATTTATCTGTTCATAAGGTTTTTTATGACATTTGATTTTATGTTTTTGCTATATGCGTTATTAGCAGGGTATGGATTTGCCTGGATAGGCCATTTTTTTATAGAACATAATAAACCTGCAACTTTTAAGTATCCACTTTGGAGTCTTATTGGCGATTATAAAATGTATTTTGAAATACTTCAGGGCAAGCATAAAATTTTCTAGAATCATTAACTAAAATGAATAGTTATTTTATTCTTCAAATATGAAAATCTTTTCAAGAGGAACTTCAAAATAGCGAGTCATCTTAATAACTAGGGTTAGCGAGGGATCAAATTTACCGTTTTCAATAGAATTAATAGTTTGTCGACTTACAGAAAGAGCATGCGCAAGAGCATTCTGACTAATCTGTCTTTTTATTCGCAAATCTTTTAATCTATTTTTCATTCAATCTTCTTTAATATATGTTTTATAAAACCTATAACCGTTAATAACAGAACCAACTGCAAACCCAAAAAATAGCTCTATAAACCCAACATCATAACCGAAGAAAGGACTTAATATGGCCATAGGTATGCCAATAAGAATGAAACCTACTGCTCCTCCGATCATGCTCATTTCGTTATATTTTTGAAATAACTGATCCTGATTTTTTAAAACAGCTATGTAGGTGTATGTTGCAACATAGATAAAGAAAATTTGTGCAATGGCATAGGTTATATATGCACTATTACCTTTTACATTAGCAAAAATTTCTAATCCTTGCTCTGAGGTGGTAACACTAAAGAATCCCGCAAGCCCTCCAGCAATACCCGATGCAATTAGACATATTATATAATTTCTTTTATCAACACCCTCCAATGATTTAATATCGATCCACATTCCTTTATGAGTTATTTTTGCCATGATTTCACCTTTTTTGTTAATAAATAAATATAGCCCCGCATTTAAATTGTGTCAAGTAAACTTTACATATATAAAGACTTATTAATTAGATGTTTTTAATATTAAAAAGTGTAATACTTATGCAAATATGAATGAATTAAATCTTTTAAGTAGCTCACATCTTATTGTTGTTTCAATATGCATTATTGGAATTATTTATATTCCAAGATATTTCAAACATTCGTCAAAGACCACACATAGAAAATTAGCTTTCACGATTATCTTTTTTATTGCCATCAATCAAGGAATGGATCTTTACAGAGAAGGCTATCTTCAAGAATGGAAACTTGGACTACCTCTTCATCTATGTGATTTCTCATCTTTTGCAGTTGTAATGTATCTTTTAACTAAAAATAAAGATTTTTTCTTATTTGCTTTCTTTTTTGGAATAACTGGAGGAGGCATGTCAATTTTAACACCTGATACGATTTATGGATTTCCCTATGTGGGGTATATTCAAAATCAGATTGGGCATATGATGATTTTGCTTGGAGTTTCTTATGCGATGATTATAGATAATCAGAGACCCTATTTAATCGATGTTTTTAGAATGCTAGCCTTCGCTACTATCTTATTGATTATTATGTACTTTGTTAATTATTCACTTGGCCCGCCTGCAAATTATTGGTTTTTAATAGAAAAGCCTATTGGTCAAAATGTAGCTACGTTTATGAAACCAGCTCCATATCACATAATAGACTTGTATATGCTTGCAATAATTTTATGTTACGCAATGTACCTTCCATATTATTTTAAAGATAGAGCTAATAAATAATTATGAAGAAGTTAAATAAAATTGTTTCTAGAAATCAAATACCATTTAAATATAGAGCCGAGAGACCCAAATCTGTTCAATGGATTGCCAGATGGTTTCTAAGGATATGCGGTTGGAGAGTAGAAGGGAAGATTCCACCTGTAAAAGGCAATGAAAATTTGATAATAATAGCAGGCCCACATACATCTAATTGGGATGGTGTTTTTGGTTTTGCTGCGATATTAGGTCTTGATGCTAAGATAACTTTCTTTGGGAAACATAGCCTTTTTAACAAGCCAATACTAGGCAGGTTTATAAAATATATGGGAGGTATCCCAGTTGATAAGACCAAGCCTGGATTAGGATTAACAGATATAGCAATTAAAAATATGGAAAAACTTAATGGCTCCTTAATTGCAATGTCACCAGAGGGAACTAGAGCTAAGACTGAGAGGTTAAAATCTGGCTTCCTTCGAATTGCTAAAGCTGTTGAAGGTCAGATCTTTCTCGGCGCCTTTGATTTTGGCAATAAAAGAATCTACTTAGATAAATTTTATTACCCTTCTGGAAATATTGAGAAAGACCTTTTGTTTGTTAGAAATTATTTTATGCAGTTCCAAGGAAAACGCCCTGAGAATTATTAGTTTATCAGACCCTCAGTAATCATTTCGTCAACCAGCTGCTCTACTATAAAAAGAGGAGGACTGCCATTATCTAAAACTACAGAATGAAAGTCTCTGATGTCAAAGTTTTCTCCAAGCTCATCCATTGCTTTTTGCCGCAATTCAAGAATTTTAATCATGCCTACTTTATAGCTTAGCGCCTGTCCAGGCCAAACTATGTATCTTTCTATCTCAACTCGGCACTCTGTATCAGACATACCTGTTTTATTTTTCATATAATTTATTGCTTTTTCTCTTGTCCACTTTTTATAGTGCATTCCAGTATCAACAACTAATCTAACTGCTCTGAATAGCTCGCTTTGTAAAATACCTAGTTCATCATAAGGATCGGGTGCAAGACCAGCCTCAAGTGACAGTCTTTCTGAGTAAAGAGCCCAACCCTCTGAAAATGCCGAGGTTCTATAACCAAATCTTCGATACACAGTTAGTTCATCATTTTCTAATGAGTGAGCAATTTGATGATGATGTCCTGGAGTAGCTTCATGATATGTCAAAGTTTTCATACTATATTTTGGCGTTTGTTTTATATCATAAAGATTTACAAAAAATGCTCCTGGTCTGCTCCCATCAAGAGCGGGAGCTTGATAGTACCCTCCAGGAGCAGTTTTTTCTATATACTCAGGAACGGCCTTTACTACAACAGGGGCTTTGGGCATAGAATGAAAATATCCTTTAATAGCATCTGTAGCTTCATTGACCATATCAGTATAATCTTTAAGTACAATTTCTTTCCTATCAGGAGTATCGTCATAAAGCATTGACGGATCTTCATTTAATTCATTCATTAATACCCCAACAGTTTTATTTGCATCATATCCAAGAGAAACAAGTATTTCTTTCATCCTAGTTGAAATTCTTGCGACTTCACTTATACCCATATCATGAATCTCTTGAGGGCTATAGTCTGTGGTTGTGTATGTTCTAATTCTTAGTTTATAAAACTCATCACCATTTGGTTGAGACCAAATTCCATGATGAGGATTAGCACTATTTTTAGTAGAGACCATAAAATCTCTTAATAAAATAAAGCCTGGAGTAACACTATTTTCTATAGACAAAATTAACTTAGACTCAAGAGATGCCAACTCTGCCTTTGATATTTCCAACAATTCAGCTTTTTTCATAAACTGTGTATATAAAGGATGCTCATTGAATGAGTAATTAATCATCTCATTAAGCTGATTTATGACATGAGCATAAACAAACTCTGGAGCAAAAATCCCAGCCGCAGCCTGCCTTTCTAATCCATCCAAAACACCAGCATATACGTCCTTTGCAAGATCAGTCCTTTTTATAAAATCTTTTGCTTCATCATGAGTTCTAACTGGATGCATGTCGCTCATAAAACTAATTATGTTGTGATGTATACCTCTGACTTGGTTAAGAGGGTAATCATGATAAGGAAATTCTTCAGACTGCTTTAAGCCATTTTCAATATCAAACATAGCTATTTTTTTTGTTATCTTTTGATTGTTTGTTAGAGAAGAATCTTTATATTTACTCAAGACACTAAGTGATTTTTTTGCATCATTAATTCCTTCATCAAGATCTTCATGTTTAGGTATTGATAAAGCAGAGTTATGTTTAGTAATCCAATTGTATTTGTCAAAAATTCCCATGTAAGTCATAGACTCTGGAGAGTCAAAAAGACCTATAACTAACTCTTTTCCTAAATAATGATCAATGGATACTGGCTTCATAAAAAATAGGTTTACTAAATATAAAGAACCTAAACTAATTCCAAAAGTAACAACTAAGCCAATTGCTTTAAAAAATCTTTTTATCATGATTTATCCTACTTAATATAAATTTATTATTATTATATGATTTTTTGATAAACTTGTTCTTTTAAAAATACAAAAACTAATGACAGACAAACTAGCTACTCTCTCCCAAGATGAAGATGTTTCAATAATTACTCTTGATGATGGCAAGGCAAATGTATTTTCACCGTCAATGATTTCTGCAGTGAATAAATGCTTAGATGATGTACCCACTGAAAAAGGTTCTTTAATAATAACAGGAAGAACTGGAATGTTTTCAGCAGGTTTTGATTTAAAAATTATTTCAGCTGGAGATATGGCAGCTACTAAAGAGATGTCACTAAACGGTTTCAAGCTTTTATCTCGAATATTCTCATTTCCTAGACCAGTTTTAGCAGCCTGCTCAGGACATGGAATTGCACTAGGAACTTTTTTACTTTGTTGTTGTGACTATCGAATTGGTGTTAAAGGAGAATTTCTAGTAGGAGCTAATGAAATGCGAACTAATATGGTCATTCCAATACCTATATTAGAGCTTATTAAATTTAGAATTGCTCAACCACATAAATACAGAGCAGTTCTTGGTGCTGAGATGTATTCCATAGAAAATGCAATAGACGCTGGGATAATAGATGAAATAGTCGAAGCTGATGATTTGATGGACGCAGCTTTAACAAAGGCAAAAGATTTAGCTACGTTAGGTCATCCAAGCTATACGTTGACAAAAGAGCTTTATATCGCGGAGCCCTTAAAGAAAATTAATGATGCAATTGATGGATTTGATTCTAACTAAAATTTTTTAGTTTTTTTAATGAATTTGAGTTCAAACATTGATCTATCTCTTTTTACTGAGGTTTCTGACAAAAATACCTTAGAAAAATTATACTTATTAAACCAAGACAATACCCCAGAAGTTGGAAGTTTAGAATCCATAGAAGAACTCTCAAATCTTATTGAAATGAGCTCTATAAATTTTTTTATTTTAGAAAATGATGAAATTATAGGCTTTGTCATTTGCTTTAGAGAGAATGCCAAATACCAGTCCCTAAACTATAAATTTTTTTGTGAAAGAGAAGATAAATTTATATATATTGATAGAGTAGTCATAAATAAAAAATACAGAAGAAAGGGTTCAGGAACATATTTATATAATCATTTGTTTAATCTAGCTAAGTTAGAGAATATTCCAATATGTTGCGAGGTAAATACTGAGCCAAGAAACGAGATTTCTTTAAATTTTCATTCAAAAAATAAATTTAAAAAGGTCGGTGATCATAATTTTAATGATCACTCAGTTGTTTATCTAAAAAAATAGGCACTTTTTGTGTATTTTTAGCACATAATTTAATTGAATAAGATAGTATTTATAAATGTTTCTAGAGACACCTCTGTTTTTTAAAACCATGCTTATCTTATCTGGTCAGCTTGGCATTGTTCTTTCTTCATGCTTTTACTGTATAAAAAGAGCTAGAAAAGCCTATGAAAATAAAACAACTTTCTTAGGGACCTTCTACAGAGGGTCAATGAACATGAAAAAAGGTCTCGATCTGATTCCCGATCAGCTCCCGCCAGATACATATCCAACAGAGATGGTAAAACAAGTTATCAGCGAAGATAGCTCTAATGGAGTATTTGGCAAATCAGAAAAGGAAGAATGGAAATCTATGATAGCTATGAACAAAGAGCAAAGATTACGCCTTTTAAAAGAAGGCTATAAGGATAAGTCTAGGGGAGGACATATTTATTCTATTCTATTTCTTATATGGTTTGCTTCTTTGTTTGCATCCAGTTTTTTTGCTGTTACAGAAATAAGTACAATTACAGGTATCGTTCTTTTTACTATTCAAAGTCTAACTTTTGGGCCATTACTTGCATTAGTAATGTTAGAAATGGATGAAAATGATGGATTTAAAGCATTACAAATTGTGCTTTTAGTCACCATAGTTACTGGAATTATTGGATACAGTGATATTTATTCTTTTTCAGAAAGCGCGTCTATGGCGCTATTTCTCTTTATATCTTTACTAGGCTTAATAATCTTTTCATTTATAAGAATTTTTAGAGGATTTAGTAGAAAAGCAATAAGAGTCAAAGCTATATTTGGCGCCTTTATATTTTCTTTATATCTCTTGTTTGATTTTAATTATTTAAGAAAAAAATCTGAACTTGGTATCAATGATTGGGAGACCGCTTTTAACATAGCTTTCAATATATATTTAGATATTATAAATCTATTACTTGAAATATTAGATGCAATGTCTAATTCATAGCCCCTATTTTAAATAGAGGCTAAGCCTAAAGAATGTTAATTATCTTGTTATTGAGTAGCCTTGTTGCTCTAAAACAAATCTATCTTCAGATAAGTTTGCTACCCAGATTACTTTGCCCTCATCATTAAACATAAATCGAGTTGCGGTATATGCGCTTGCACTCAGACCAGTAGCTTCTTCAGTGTTTGTTGCGGCACTAAGAACCCAAACAGCTCCTTCTTCTGTACTAGAAACCTCAATCATATTAAATTTATCTGCTGGCCAATTATCTGCATCACCATTTTCCATATTTTCTAATACTTGAGATTTAGAGCTCACTTGCCTTACAGCACCTCTTGCCACAGATACGTCAACTTCAGAACCATCTCTAAGAACAACTGCACTGACTTGTTCACCTGGTTTTCCTCTAAAGCCTAGACTATTTCTATTATCATCAGTTAGCCTAACGCCGTTAACTTCAACAAAAGAATCTCCAACCTCAAGAACTTTTGATGCTGGACTGTCAGGAATAATGTAACTTACAGTCATTCCACTTTCATCAGGATTCCAGATAAAGCCCATGCCAACATATCTGTCACCTAAGACTTCGCCATCATCAGCCATATTATTTGTTACCATAGCAATTGCTTCTGCCTTGCCTGTATATCCTGCCTCAACCCAAGCCATTGCTAGGTCTTCATTGGCTTTATTGGAATCATTTGATGTATTTGAACATCCAATCACAAAGATAACAGCCATTAATGAAAAAGCTAATTTTAATTTATTCATATTTTTCCCTATTTCCTACTAATTAATATTAAATTCAGTTTATAGCAAATATAAGTAGAATTCTTAAAAACGATCATTATTTAAAAAATAACTTACTTTAAGACTACACCAAGAAATTCTGATACGGTTTTATCAACAGACAATTGAATTTTTAACGCAATATCTTTATCTAAGTTCATAATACCCTGGTTACCAGCAGTCGCTTTTCCATAAAGTGTTGCAAATACAACAGCAGCTGCTAGATAGGTACCTTCCTTAGAGGGGTGTCTATAATCATCAGTATAAAGATTTATATCTGGATGAGCTTGAGAAAATTTGTAGAAAGCCTCACCAGCAGGTATTAATAATAGATTATTTTTATTTGCAGTACTTACAAAAACTTTTCTAAGAGAATCTATCATCTTTGGCCTATTTCCATAAGGCCAGGACATAAAAAGCATTGGCTCTGCATCTTTGGCCCTTATAATTTCTGAGTATTTTGTTACGTATTTCTGAAAGTTATCTTTTGTTTCTGGATGAATAGGGCAAAGACTACAAGCCATGAAAATTACTGCATCAATTTTTATGTTAGGTTTTTCAATATATTTATTGTTATTGTCAGCATCAATTGTGTAGCTTCCTATTTGTTCATTTGTGAGATAGCTTTCAATATCATGCCATGGTAAGTCAGACCCATTGATTGTTATAGACCTTCTTGTCATAGCATCGACATTAGTATCATTTTTGATCAGATCACCAAGATGATTATGTAAGCTATTGTTGTAGTAGAAAAAACTATTTCCAACAAGCATCAGCGAATCAATCTTCTTTGTTTTAGGTTCCTTGATATCAAGATCTGCAAAAGAGAACATTGAGACACTTATCAATATTAAAGAGAAAAAAATAACTCTGTGAAATAAAAATTGCTTCATAAATTTATTATATATAAATTTTGTCATTAAAATTCTTATGTCCTTACTCTTCCTTTTTTTCTCAAGCGAATGGACTCCGGGGTAACTTCAACAAGTTCATCGTCTTCAATAAATTCAAGAGCTTGTTCAAGTGTATGTTTAATATGTGGAACAAGAATTAAATTTTCATCTGTCCCTGCAGCTCTAATGTTTGTTAGTTGTTTTGCTTTTGTTGGGTTAACTGGTAAATCATTATCCCTTGAATGCAAACCAACAATCTGACCTATATATACTTCATTGCCGTGGCCTAAAAATAATTTACCTCTGTTTTGAAGGTTAAATAAGGCATAGGCAAGTGTCTTTCCTGCCATCATGGAATACATGACTCCGTTTGTTCTCTTGGCAATCTCACCAGTTTTAACAGGACCGTAATGATCGAAAACACTGGTCATAATACCAGTGCCACTGGTTATAGTAAGAAAATGTGATCTGAATCCTATAATACCTCTAGAGGGTGCAATGAATTCGAGCTTTACTCTTCCTTTGCCGTCAGGTTCCATGCTTTGAAGTTCTGCTTTTCTTGGCCCTAATTCCTCCATAACAGCGCCTTGATGAATTTCTTCAACATCAATAACTATTTGTTCAAATGGCTCATGAATTTCTCCACTAACATCTTTTTGTATTACTTTTGGTTTTGAAATAGCTAGCTCAAATCCTTCTCTTCTCATACTTTCAATCAAAACGGATAAATGCAATTCTCCTCTGCCAGAAACAATAAATTTATCAGGACTATCTCCTGGAACAACTCTAAGGGCAACATTTGAAATAAGCTCTTTATCAAGTCTTTCTTTAATATTTCTTGATGTAACAAATTTACCTTCCTTTCCTGCAAAAGGAGAATCATTAACCTGAAAAGTCATACTGACAGTTGGTTCATCTACTGATAAAGCTGGAAGAGCCACTGCACTCGATGGATCACAAATAGTGTCAGAGATATTTAATTTATCTATTCCTGTTATGCATACAATTGATCCAGCTTCAGCTTTATTAACTTCAACTCTATCTAAACCTTCATAACCCATAACTTGGAGAACTTTTCCTTTTCTAGTTTCACCTTCCCGATTTACTACTACTACTTGATCATTTGGCTTTATAACTCCTTGCTTAATTCTTCCTATTCCAATGACACCAACATAGCTATTGCTATCAAGAGCACTTATTTGTAATTGAAGAGGCCCATTGATATTAACTTCTGGCGCAGGAACTTTATCTAGAATCATTTGCATTAATGTAGTCATATCTAAAGTCATATTTTCAGGCTCGAGGCCAGAAATACCTTCAATAGCCGAAGCATATATTACTGGGAAGTCTAACTGCTCATCGGTACCGCCTAGTCTGTCAAATAAATCAAATACTTGATCAAGAACCCAATGTGGTCGTGCATCAGGTCGATCAACTTTATTAATCACTACAATAGGATTCAAGCCTTTTTCAAATGCTTTTTGAGTTACAAATCTTGTTTGAGGCATAGGGCCATCAACAGCATCTACTAGAAGTAAGACTGAATCAACCATAGAAAGAGCTCTCTCAACTTCGCCCCCAAAGTCAGCATGTCCTGGAGTATCAACAATATTAATAAGATGATTATTCCAATTAATTGAAGTATTTTTTGCAGTGATTGTAATGCCTCTTTCTTTTTCTTGATCGTTCGAGTCCATTATTCTCTCTGAGTCCATATTTTTTCTATCAAGAGTTCCCGATTGCTGAAGTAATTTATCAACTAAAGTAGTTTTGCCATGATCAACGTGAGCTATGATTGCTATATTTCTAATATTTTCAATACTCATCAAGTTTGTCTCTTAAAAAAGAGAGGATTATAATAGTAAAATGATTAAATTAATCCTTTTCTTTTGCCTTCTTTTCACAAACGCCGCTTATTCTGACTTAAAACGAGATCTCGACAATCAATTAGAGCCTTTAATGGATAAAGTAATTGAATGGAGGCATGACATTCATCAAAATCCAGAATTAGGTAACAGAGAATTTAGAACAGCAAAAAAAGTTGCAGATCACTTATCTTCTTTAGATATCGAAGTTGAGACTGGCATTGCTTACACCGGAGTTGTAGGTTTACTAAAGGGTGGTTTGCCAGGACCTACTGTTGCTTTAAGAGCCGATATGGATGCTCTTCCCGTGGTTGAAAAAACTGGACTACCTTATGCATCTAAAGTAACAACAACATATTTAGGAAATGAAGTTGGTGTCATGCATGCTTGTGGTCATGATGCTCATGTGTCAATCCTTATGGGGGTGGCTGAATTTTTTGCAAAAAATAGAAGCAAAGTAAAAGGTAATATCATGTTTATTTTTCAACCAGCTGAAGAAGGGCCGCCTGAAGGAGAAAATGGCGGTGCTAAAATGATGTTGGAAGAAGGTATATTTGAAAAATATAATCCAGAAGTTATTTTTGGTCTTCATGTATCAAACGGTCCTCATGGCTATGTTGGCTTTGCTCCTGGACCAGCAATGGCTGCAGCTTCAGCATGGAGAGTAACTATTAATGGTGTTCAGTCTCATGGGTCAAGGCCATGGGAAGGCATTGATCCTATAATGGCGCTAAGTCAATTCATTAATCAGGTGAATACAATTGTTAGCAGAAGAGTCAATATTGTTGGTAATCCAGCAGTGGTCTCAGTTGGGATGATTGAAGCAGGTACAAGAAATAACATAATACCTGAAGAAGCTACTATGATGGGGACAATAAGAACTTTCGATCCTGAACTAAGAAAAAAAATCTATCAAGAAATATCTCAGATTGCTAAAGGGGTTGAAACAGCTACTGGTACGAGCATAAAAGTTGAATTTGATGTTGGTGGCTTTTATCCAGTTACTTTTAATAATATTGCTCTAGGTGAGAGAATGAAACAATCGCTAATAGAGGCATCAAATGGTAATTTTGCTGAAATTTCCAGGAGGACTGGTGCTGAAGATTTCTCTTATTTTTCTCAAGAAATCCCGGGTTTATATATTTTCCTAGGAGTAAATGACCCTGACAAGATGAATCAGGCTGGCAATCATTCACCCTACTTTACAGTAAACGATGAAGCCCTTGATGAAGGATTAAGGTCTTTAATCTACATGACAATAGATTATTAATAATATGGCTTTTGATAAAGGCCTAAAAGCATTAGAATAACCAATTCTAAAAAATAAAATTTAATTTTAAAGGAGCATTTTAGTGTCAATCCCTGATCATATTAAAAATAATTTATCCATGCCCGTTATAGGAGCACCTCTTTTTATAATTTCTGGTCCAGAGTTAGTTATTGCTCAATGTAAAGCAGGAGTTATAGGCTCTTTTCCAGCCTTAAATGCAAGACCTCAGCATGTATTAGAAGAGTGGATAGTAAGAATCAAAACTGAATTAGCTGAGTATCAAGAGCAAAACCCTGACGCTAAGGTTGCACCTTTTGCTGTTAATCAAATTTGTCACGGGTCTAATGATAGGCTCATGGATGATATGGCCACATGTGTAAAGCATGAGGTTCCTATTATTATTACCTCATTAAGACCACCCGCTGAACTGGTAGAGGCTGCTCATAGCTATGGAGGCTTAGTATTTCACGATGTTATTAATGTGAGACATGCCAAGAAAGCTGCAGAGCAAGGTGTTGATGGATTAATTTTAGTGTGCGCTGGCGCAGGAGGCCATGCAGGAGTTTTATCTCCTTTTGCATTGGTTAGAGAGGTAAAAGAGTGGTTTGATGGAACAATAATTCTTTCAGGCTCCATTGGTGATGGCTACTCTGTTGCATCTTCAATTGCTCTTGGAGCAGATTTCGCATACCTAGGCACTAGATTTATTGCTACAAAAGAGGCTAACGCTGATCCAGAGTACAAGAAAATGCTTGAAGATAGCGCAGCCAATGATATTGTTTACTCCTCTCTTTTTACAGGAGTTCACGGAAATTATTTAAAACCATCTATCGTCAATGCTGGTATGGATCCAGAAAATCTACCCGAAGCAGATAAATCAACAATGAATTTTGGGTCTGGAGGTAATACTAAGTCAAAAGCATGGAAAGATATTTGGGGTTGTGGACAAGGCATAGGACGTATTGAGGACTCACCACCTGTTGCTGATTTAGTAAGCAGATTATCTGAAGAATTTAACGATGCAAAAGATGCATTTATAATGAAATCTGGCAGCTAATATATTAGGAGAGCACTACTTATGGATGGATTAATTTTATTTCTCGTTGGACTCGTTTCTGGTGTATCTATTGTTACATTGCTTAACATTTCTGAAAAAGGACGCGAAGGATCTAAAGGAATAACTCAAGAATATACTACCTCGTCAGGAATAAAACATACTGCCAAAAAAGATAGAGAAGAACATATAGTATGATTTCTGAACAAGTTTTATTTATTATGGGGGCAATAACATTTCTTTTTACTTTTGGTTGGTTTAAAGCAGCTGCAATGGTTGTTTTTAAATCTGAATTCATAAAAAACTCATCATCATTGACTTATACATGGAAAAAACTTTTTAAAGTTTTTTTTGTTGATTTATCTATCTGCTCAATAGGGGTTATTGGAACTGGAGCCATGTTTATATTTATTTTTAAAAATTTGCCTTTATGAAAAAAAGGAACTTTAGAGAGTTTTTTGAAGATGGCTGGAACAAATTATTTGGCAAAGAAGAAGATAAAAGCAAGTTAAGAACTCAAAGTTTATACAGAGCTCAAAAAGGTATTCTTAATGTAGGAACACCTCATGATTGGGAAGATTATGAGAAATATAAAAAAGAAGATGATAACAGAACAGACTAATTTATTTGATGAAATTATTGAGGAGTGTTGCTCAAATCCCATAACAGGATTTTTTAGAAATGGTTTCTGTCATACAGATAAATTGGACAGAGGTCTTCATATTGTTTGTTCTCTTATTACAGATGATTTTTTAAGATTTTCAAAATCACGGGGTAATGACTTATCCACACCAAGGCCAGAATTTAATTTTCCTGGATTAGCTGAAGGTGATTCATGGTGTGTTTGTGCTGAAAGGTGGAAAGAGGCATATGAGCACGGCTTTGCTCCAAAAGTCTTTTTAAAAAGGACGCATAAAAAAGCTGCTACTATAATAGATATAGAAATTCTGAAAGAGTTTGCAGTTGATCTTAATTAAATATGAAAGATTTTAAATATTCATGACTTGTCTCGCCTGCAAGAGTAATGATAAAGATTTATATTGTTCGATAGATTCGTATAACTTATTTAGATGTCTTGAATGCTCACTAATTAGTGTTGAAACTATGCCATCAGATCAAGAGTTAGAAAGATTCTATAATGATTATTTTAAGACAAAGCAATATACGTCTAAGCTACAGTCTAAAATCAGACGTGCAAAGAAAAGGGTTAAAAGCATTAGTAAATACACTAAAGGTAAAAAATTTCTTGATGTTGGATGTAATGTTGGCTTTGCCGTCGAGGCTGCAAGACAATTAGGTTTAAATGCAAATGGAATAGATGTTGATAATACTGCTATTGATATGGCTAATGATTTATTTCCAGGTTGTACCTTTACAGCTGATTCAGTTGAGACTGTTGCAGAACAAGGCAAAAAATTTGATGTTATTTATTGCAGCGAAGTAATTGAACATCTATCAAGTCTAGATAGCTTTGTGGAATCATTACTCAAAATTCTTAAGCCTAAAGGAGTTTTATTGGTAACCACACCTGATATGGGACACTTCTCTTTAACCAAAGATATTAATAAATTAATTACAAGTAAGTGGATAAGACCACCAGAGCACTTATTTTATTTCACTAAACAATCCATTAAAAATCTATTTATGATTAAAGGATTCTCTAGGATCAAGTTTATGATTTCACTAAAACCAACTATTAAAATGCTTGGATTTAAAGATTAATGAGAAAAGGTTTTATTGGCATAGGCGTTATGGGATTCCCAATGGCAGGACATTTATCATCAAATGGTTTTGATGTTTGTATTTTTAATAGATCTCAAGAAAAAGCCTCAAACTGGGTAACTCAATTCAATGGGAGCCTGTGCAGTTCACCTTTAGATATGGCTTCCCAGTGCGATATTATAATTTTATGTGTAGGAAAAGATGAAGATGTTAAAGATGTAATTTGTGGAGAGAACGGCATTCTAAAATCAATAAAACCTGGAACAATAATCATCGACCATACAACAACTTCTGCGACTTTATCAAAAGATATGAACCAAATTCTCCAGGATAAAAAAGCTTATTTTCTTGATGCACCTATTTCTGGAGGTCAGGCTGGAGCCGAGGAGGGAAAACTTTCTATAATGGTTGGGGGAGATAAACAAGCTTTTATAAAAGTCAAAGATATTTTGGGCGCATATTCAAAATTTGTTAAATATATGGGATCAAGTGGCTCAGGACAGCTGACAAAGATGGTGAATCAAATTTGTATTGGAGGACTTTTACAAGCACTTGCAGAAGGCATCAACTTTTCTGAAAAAGCAGGCTTGAATACTGAGGATGTTATGGAGGTTATAACAAAAGGGGCTGCACAATCTTGGTACATGGAAAATAGATGGTCAACTATGCTAAATAATGAATATGATCATGGCTTTGCAGTTGATTGGATGAAAAAAGATTTAGATATAGTTGAAGATCAAGCCAAGAGAATAGGAGCAAATATCCAAGTTACCCAACTAGTAAACAATTTCTATAAAGAAATTCAAGAATTAGATGGCGGACGTTGGGATGCATCAAGTCTTCTTAAAAGAATCAAAGATTAGTTGCTCAGAAAATTATTCTAGAAAATAGAACTAGCACAGAGGAAATTAAGAATTGCGCAACAACCGAGTTTTCAAAAAGATTTTGATCTATTTTTACTGTTTCTTCAATCCACTCATAAAAGCTACTTGGATTACTAATAAGCCATACTATTCCAAAGGCATGTAAAAACATTAGAATTGCTATTATCCAGTTTAAAGGCTGACTATTAAAAACTATGAAAGATGTAAAAATTAGAAATATTATTTCTATAGAGAGATAAATATTTATATTTTTTTTCTTAATCATATATCTAAGTAGGCTATATCCAGATTTGTAAGAGTAAAAATACATAAAAGCATAAACAGCATATAGGCCAGCTAAAAAAGTGATCATTTAATGATGAGGCGGCTTTTCATATTCCACAGGAGGAAATTTTGATTTATTTATATTTTTTTTATATCTTTCATAGGCTGAATTAACATCAGCACAATCATCAGCTGCAGATGGTAATTCTTCTTTAGGCAATTTATCTTTATTTTTCTTCATAGTAAATTTAATTTTGCTATAGCAATACCATATAGATTAAATTTATAAATCGCCTTCTTTCCTTACTTCACTTCGATCAACTTCAAATCTTTCACCATATCTGGCTTCTAGCTTCTTTTGATTCTCACTAATAACCTCATATGGATCTAATCCCAAAGAAGCGCAGGCTGTAGTCCAGTACCACATAATATCTCCAAGCTCTCTTTTCATATGAAAAATATTATCTTCGGATGCTGGCTTACCTTGAAGAACCATCTTCTTGACTATTTCTACAAATTCTCCTGTTTCGCTTCCAAGACCAAGAGCAGCCGTTAACAATCTTGGAGCTTTAATAGATGACTGAGCTTCAATTTCATCAAATCTATTTTTTAGATCATCTAAATCAAGACTAGGATCACTTGTTACTTTAGTAACAAAATCACTATAGGTTGAAAAAAAATCTTTTACTTCTTTGCTCATTAAGCACTCCTTAAATTTATTAATTTAATAATATCACTAGCTAAAAATTTTTCATTAAAATGGAGATTCTTTCCAAGATAGTGACGATATGAACTCAGCTGTGACAGCCCTACTTTTATTAGTAACACTTCTTTTCTTAAAATTTATTCCTGATAAAAACTCATAATCTTCTAAGCTTCTTTTATCTCCAAGTCCAAAAATACCATCGAGTTTACCGTCAATAATTTGAGACAACCTTTCAATACTTTTTTCTTCTCTTTCATGCCATTTTATTTCTCTTTTTTTATCTTCTTCTTCATCCCAATGAAGCTTTCTTTTAATATTTGACACATCGGTATATAGATGGAATACAGGCACAGCAGGTATATGGAATATACTGAATCCTCTTGTAAAGGCTCTAAGCATAATTGAAATTTCTTCGCCATAAAAATAAAACTCAGGATCATATGGAATTTCCTTAACAAAGCTTCCTGGTGCTAATAAGCAGCCAGCAGCAAGTAGATATCCATGAGTAATCTCTGTTTCAGAAATAGCTCCAATTTGCCTTGAAAAAGTGTCCTTGAGGAAAATTGAATCTTCCCTGTAAGCAATCGTGTGTGTTTTCTTATCATCATCTAAAAGCTTGAATATCTTTTTATCAAAGTCAATTACATCAAATGCTCTTGGATAACTAGATATGATTGGCAATTTATGAAATTCACTCTGATCAGACTGAATTTTTATCATGTATTTTAGTAAATATTCATCCCACCCATTTTCAAATTGCATATGTGAATCAATTTGAAAGTAATAGTCTTCATTTTTATAGAAATTTTGGATTCTATGTCTTGCCCAACATGGGCCTTCAGAAATCTTTGGATCTATATGTTCGTAAGAAATTTGAGATGAAAAAGAGAATAAAGAAATATCTAAAGGTTTTGAAGACTGATCACAAATTCCAAAATGAAGATTTTCAGGAGCTGTAGCATTATTGAATGCACTAAGAATAGTAGTTTCCAATAAAGGGTCTTGGTATGATGCTATTGAAATAAAGATTTTCATATCTAAAATATAACAATAAAGAGAATTTTTTAATTTGCAAATAATTTAATTTTTATATAACTATGGACCCAAAAAAAATATCAGAAAACGTCACTCTATATTGTGCTGATCCTATTATATATGTTGTTGAAGGATTTCTTTCAGATGAAGAATGTGAAGCATTTATTGAAGTAGGAAAAGATAAAGTTGAGAGATCTACCGTAATTACTGATGGAGAACACGAGGTTCATGCGGCTAGAACAAGTTATAACTGTTGGGTGCCGCATGACTCAAACGAAATAGTGCATGAGGCTAGCAAGAGATTTTCTATCTTGGCCAAAATGCCCATTAATAACGCTGAACAGTATCAGCTAGTTTTCTATGGTCCGGGCAACGAATATAAACCTCACTTTGATGCATTTGATAAAAATACTGAGGAGGGAAGAAATAACTGGTTTCCTGGCGGTCAAAGAGTATTAACAGCTCTGGCATATCTGAATGATGTAGAAGAAGGCGGTGAAACTGATTTTCCTGATGTTGGAGTTTCTATTAAACCAAGCAAGGGGGATGCAGTTATATTTCATAATTGTGTTGAAGGAACTAGTGACATTCATCCAAAAGCTCTTCATGGAGGATCACCAGTTATTAAAGGTGAGAAATGGGCAGTAAATCTTTGGTTTAGGCAGGAAGCTATTTATTAAAGATTAATCAATCTTTAACGATCTTTGACTATCAACAATATTATATAAATGATCTTGTGCCTCAGGCTTGAGTTGAGCCACACCCATGGTGATCACATCAATCACTGCTGTGTATGCAATTCTAGAAGTATGAGGTTTTGATATTCTATAATTTTCACCAACATTTATCGTTATTGGAAAATCACAAATAGATGCCAAAGGAGAATTACCTGGCATTATGCCAATAACTTTTACTCCAGCTTTCCTAACTATCTTTACACTATCAATTAGAGCCGATGTATTTCCAGACTGAGATATCGCAACCACAACGTCATCTTTTGATAGCGAATTTGCTGACATAAATTGGATATGAGGATCCGATATAAATGAGGAAGATATTTTTAATCTAAAAAATTTATGCTGCGCATCCATTGCAACAGGTGCTGAGCCACCAAATGCATATACTTCTACTCTTTTTGCATTGGCTAATGCCTCAATTGCTGATTCGAGGACATCTTGATCAATCTGCGATCGAACATTCAATATTTCACTTATAGTCGTATCAAAGACCTTTTCACATAATTCATGGATGTTATCATCTTCTTCAATTTCGTACATCACAAAATAGTCATCAGCAGCTAATTGTTGTGATAGATTTATTTTGAATTCTTGATAACCTGAAAACCCCATAGCTTTACAAAATCTTATCAGGGTTGGCTCACTAATGCCCATTGCACTTGAGGCTTCAGCTGTTTTCATTGTTATAACAGATTTTGGATCATCTAAAATAAAACTAGCGACGATCTTCTCAGATTTTCTTAACTCTGGAAGAGTATTTTTAATTTGTCTCAATAATTTTGTTGGCATAAGGTTAGAATATCCCTCTTAAGCAAAAAAATGAATCCCTAAATGGACGTATCGCATATTTTAGACCATCTTAACGATCAACAGCGAGAAGCTGTAACGTCTGAAAAAAAACATTTAATGGTTTTAGCTGGAGCTGGCTCAGGCAAGACAAGAGTATTGGTTCATAAAATAGCTTGGGAGGTTGAAGCTCTTAATAAAAATCCAGGCTCAATTATGGCTGTAACTTTTACTAATAAAGCTGCGCTTGAAATGCGATCAAGAATAGAAGAATTACTTCAGGCTCCTATGATTGATGGGTGGGTAGGAACTTTTCATGGCCTTTCTCATAAAATGCTAAAAAGGTTCCACAAAGAAGCCAATTTAAGTAGTGGATTTACAATCTTAGACTCTGATGATCAGTTAAGAATTATTAAAAGGATTTCAAAGGAACTAGATTTAGATGAAGCTTCATGGCCAGCAAGACAAAGCCAATGGCAAATTAATTCGTGGAAAGATGAAGGGTTTAGAAATAACTTTGTTGACGATAAGGGCGACTTCTTCAAAGAAACTATTAATAAAATTTATAAAGAGTACGAAGCAGTATGCTTAAGAGATAACCTGGTAGATTTTGGAGAGCTTCTTTTACGATCTTTTGAAGTTATCAGAGACAATGCCTCAGTAAGAAGCTTCTTTCATTCAAGATTTCAATCCATCCTTGTCGATGAGTTTCAAGATACAAATACCATTCAATATAATTGGTTACTAGAAATTGCATCTAAACAAACTTCAATAACTGCCGTAGGAGATGACGATCAGTCAATATATGGTTGGAGAGGAGCTAAGGTTGAGAATGTAGACTCATTTACAAAAACATTTGATGATACTGAAATTATTAGACTAGAACAGAACTATAGATCAACAAACATTATTCTTGGAGCTGCTAATGCATTAATCGAAAATAATACTGAACGTCTTGGAAAAAATCTTTGGACCGAAAAACTTGAAGGTGAGCAGATTATTTTATATCAGGCTTATAACGAGCAAGATGAAGCAAGGTTTGTTGCTGATGTTTTAAAGGATTGGATGAATAAGGGTGAAATGTATAAGGATGCGGCAGTTCTTTATCGATCTAATGCTCAATCAAGGGCCTTAGAAGAAGCATTATTAAGGTCAAGCATTCCTTATAGAATCTATGGTGGTCAAAGATTCTATGAACGAATGGAGATAAAGAATGCCATAGCATATTTAAAAATAATCTTTAATCATTCTGACAATCCTGCCTTTGAAAGGTCAATATCTAATCCTACTAGAGGGGTTGGTGAAAAAACTTTAGCCAAAATAAGATCAGCAGCAAAACAATATAATATCTCCTATATAAAAGCTTCGGCTAAATTAATTGATGAGGGTTCTATAGGCGGCAGAGGAGGCTCTGGTCTTTCAGCATATTTAGAATTTATATTAAGATGCAAAGAATTTATTGAAGACAATTCATTATCAGATTTAATGGAAGAAATTATAAAGACCTCTGGCTTAGTTGCTTACCATGCAAAAGAACCAGGTGAAAAAGGAAAGACTAGAGTTGAAAACCTAGAAGAGCTTGTTTCAGCAACCACTAACTTTGAGCAAAGTATTAGAGAGGATAAATCAAATAAAGAAATTGCAGAACAATATCTTGATATGATCTCTTTGGACTCCGGCGACAGACAGGCGTCAGAACATGATGATGCTGCACAATTAATGACTCTTCATTCAGCAAAAGGCTTAGAATTTAAACTAGTTCTTATGACTGGCCTGGAAGAAAGCTTATTTCCACATGGAAGGTCTATGGAAAATCCAGCACAATTAGAAGAAGAAAGGAGACTTTGTTATGTAGGTATTACTAGAGCAATGGAAAAGCTTTATATTACTCATGCTGAATCAAGGAGGCTTCATGGATCAGATACTTTTAATCCACCATCAAGGTTTTTAAGAGAGGTTCCAAAAGAGTTTATTAATGAGATTAGACCTAGAGCACAAACTAATATCCCTTATAATAGAAAAGACTTTAAAGAAACGAAGTTTGAATTTGAAGAGGAGATAGGAATTGCTCTTGGTCAGAGAGTTCTTCATAAGACTTTTGGGGAAGGAGTAGTTCTTAATTATGAGGGATCAGGAGAATCTGCAAGAGTTCAGATAAATTTTGATGGCGCTGGAACCAAATGGCTTGTAATGGCCTATGCAAAACTAGAGAAATTATAATGAAAAAAATATATTTAAATATTTTAGCTTTACTATTTATTTCAGGATGCTCTGAGAATATAGAAGTTGAATATGATGTGGAGTTTCCTCAAAAAAAAACATACGAATGGCGTCTAGTTACTGCTTGGCCTAAGAACTATCCAGGACTTGGAATGGCGCCTGAGAGAATCGCTAATTTAGTTGAAGAAATGAGTGATGGTCAAATGAAGATAACTGTTTATGGAGCGGGAGAACAAGTTCCAGCTTTTGGTGTATTTGATGCTGTTTCAAGTGGCTCACATCAAATGGGACACAGCGGGGGATATTTTTGGAAAGGAAAAGCTCCAGCAGCTCAGTTTTTTACAGGAGTTCCTTTTGGGCTCACTGCAGACGAAATTAATGCATGGACTAATAGAGGTGGAGGTTTAGAGCTGTGGAGAGAAGTTTACGCTCCATTTAATATCTACCCAATTCCAGCCGGCAATACAGGAACACAGATGTTTGGTTGGTTTAATAAAGAAATAAACTCATTAGATGATATCAAAGGTTTGAAAATGAGAATACCTGGAATCGGAGGAGAAGTTCTCAAAAGAGCAGGAGGCATACCTGTTACTCTTCCTGGTGGAGAATTATTTACTGCACTGCAAACAGGGGTTATTGATGCAACTGAATGGGTTGGTCCATATAACGACCTTACTTTTGGTTTTCAACAAGCTGCTAAATATTATTATTATCCAGGATGGCATGAGCCAGGCTCCATGTTAGAACTTTTGATCAACCAAGATGAATGGAACGCCCTCCCAAAAAACTTGAAAGTAATAATTGAAACAGCTGCCAAAGCGGTGAATCAGGATATTTTAGATGAATATACTGCTAGAAATAACAAAGCACTAAGAGAATTAGTTGATGTGCATGGTGTAGAGTTAAGAAAATTACCAGATGATGTTATTGCAGAGTTTAAAGTTATTGCTACAGACATTCTTGAAGAAAATGCAGCTAAAGATGAGACAGTTAATAAAGTTTATCAATCCTATAAAAAGTTCAAAGAAGAAGTTTCTGCCTATCATAAGGTTTCTGAAGATGCGTTTGTTGAGGCAAGAAACGATTAGTGTCTCAAGAATTAATCATTAAATCTTTAGGAGTTTCTAATTATCTAGAAACCTTGGCTTTTATGCACGCACATATAAAATCTGATGATTTTCAAGACGAAGTATGGATGCTTGAGCATCCGCCTGTTTTTACTCTCGGGACAGCTGCTGATGAAAATCATGTTATTAACCCAAAAGATATACCGGTAATTCAGTCTGACAGGGGAGGAGAAGTTACTTATCATGGGCCTGGCCAATTAGTAATTTATTTGATGATTGATATTAAAAAAACAAAACTTGGACCAAAAAGCCTAGTCAGAAGTTTACAAGAATTTGTTCAATCTTTATTAGCTGAATATTCTATAGAATCGAATTTTATTGAAGGTGCCCCCGGGGTATATGTTAATAAAAAGAAAATAGCATCAATTGGGCTAAGAATATCAAAAGGTAAAACCTATCATGGTATTAGTATAAATGTAGACATGGATCTAAAACCATTTTCTTATATTAATCCATGCGGTTATAAAGGTCTTGAGGTTGCACAAATAAAGGATTTTAAGAAAAATATAACTATGAGAGAAGTTGAAATACTTGCAATAAAGAAATTAGGGAATATATTCTAATTATGGAACTTATAGCGACAACAAAGCATATCAATAGAGATGGTATTAAGGCTGTTAAGAATGGTCAGAAAGCTAATGCGTTCTCACATATTCCTAATTCTAAAAAACCAAGCTGGCTCAAAATAAAGGCTGATTACAATCCAAACTTCCATAAAGTTAAAGAACAGGTTTCTGAAAAGCAACTCTATACCGTTTGTGAAGAAGCACATTGTCCTAATATCAATGAGTGCTGGTCTGCTGGAACAGCAACTTTTATGTTAATGGGTTCGGTATGCACAAGGGCCTGTAAATTTTGTTCTGTTGATACTGGTAACCCCAGGGGTTGGTTAGATGAAGACGAGCCAATGAATACAGCTAAAGCAGTACAAATCATGAAACTTAAATACGTGGTCTTAACCTCAGTTAATAGAGACGATCTCCCGGATGGTGGGGCTCAGCATTTTGCAGAGACTGTAAAACTTATCAAGGACCTAAATCCTGATACAGCAGTTGAAGCTCTCACACCAGATTTTAAGGGTCTTTCTTCCTCTATAGATACAATAGTGAATTGTGGTCTAGAAGTTTTCGCACAAAACATAGAAACGGTCAAAAGACTAACTCATCAAGTCAGAGATGTAAGGGCTGGATATCAACAAACCATGGATGTCCTTGCTGAATCAAAAAAAATTAATCCAAAAGTTTTAACTAAGACTAGTATTATTGTCGGGCTTGGTGAAACTGATAAAGAAATAGAACAAACTATGGATGACTTAATAAAAAACAAAGTAGACATTCTTACTATTGGTCAATATCTTCGTCCAACACTCAACCATCATCCAATTGAAAGATGGGTGACACCTGAAGAATTTGAAACTTATAGAGATATAGGCCTTAAAAAAGGATTCCTCGAAGTCATGTCAGGACCTATGGTTCGCTCCAGTTATCGAGCAGAAAGAGCATTAGAAAAGAATAATGCTGGTTTGTAGCCAGATTATTTTGCGATCAAATCAATACTATTCATTAATCCACAGATATACTTGTTGCCTTTTTCCGTTAAGTCTAGAAACTTCCTTCTTTTATCCTTAGGGTCACTTACTTTAACAATTAAACCTCTTGATTCTAGAGAATTGATAATTGATTTCACCTTTGTAAATGATATCTGAAGCTCCACTTGTAGCCATTTGATATTTGGCATTCGTTCTTGCTTAATTCTCCTAGCAACAATTGCAGTTAAAAGAAGAAAATGTCCAACACCCATTTTTTCTTTTATAGACAAAGCATTCAAGTTCGAAACACTTTTTGCATGTTTTAGAAATGATTTCTTGTCCATAAGGCAGTAGTAAAATTATTTTATGTAAACTTAACACACATATATTAAAATAACTTATAAAAAGAAGATGCTTTCTTTTATTATATAAATCTAAAAATTTGTTATCTTAAGTTGTTTAGCTTAATCAGGATAAATTATGAGTATGAAAGAGTCAGTTATTTCTGTTTTTACAAACTGGAAAAATTTTAAGGGTAGAGCCTGTAGAAGTGAATTTTGGTATTTTGTTTTAGCATCTGCCTTACTTGGATTAGTTGTTGGAATTATTGAAGTTACAACAGGTATGGTTGATATAGAAAAAGGAGGAAGTGGCATATTAAGCAATATACTTAACTTACTTTTGTTAGTACCAAGCCTTTCAGTAACTTCGAGACGCCTTCAAGATTATGGCTATTCAGGATGGTGGCAATTATCTTATCTAACTATTATTGGTATTTTTGTAGTTCTTATATGGTGCATGCTCCCAGCAAAAGAAGATGAAAATGACTGGGGACGAAATCCTCTTTTATAAAACAATAAAGGGAAAAATTAATACTAGTCCAAGTATTAACAACTGAATAAAGATAAAAGGAATTACTCCTTTGTATATTTCAGATGTTTGTATACTTTTATGAGCAACTCCCCTTAAGTAAAATAATGAAAATCCAAAAGGTGGCGTTAAAAATGATGTTTGAAGATTAATAGCTAGTAATATAGCTAGCCATACTGGATCAAAGCCCATCATCAGTAATGGTGGAGCAACTAAAGGAACTATTACATAGCAGATTTCAATAAAGTCTAAAATAAAGCCAAGCAAAAAAACTAAAAGTAAAACAAAAATAAGAGCTGTATAAGGGCCTCCTGGAAGAGAGCCAAATATAAGATCTATTAGTTCATCGCCTCCAACTCCTCGGAATATTAAAGAAAAAATAGAAGCGCCAATTAGTATTGTAAAAATCATTGTTGATACTATTGCAGTTTTTTCACTGGCTTCTTTTAAAAAAGAAAGAGTAAATTTACCATCAATTATTGCAATAAGGAGTGCACCCATAGCCCCGATGGCTGATGCCTCTGTTGGAGTGGCTATTCCTGAAAAAATAGATCCAAGAACTAGAATAATAAGTATTAATGGCAGAGCAAGTGTCTTTAAGATTTCAGACGATGATGCAGATTTGGCATTCGGGAAAAATTCAATATCAATATTTTTACTATTTTTATAAACGGTATAAATCAAATAACTCAAACAAATGAGAAGTCCAGGAACAATAGCCCCAACAAATAAGTCTCCAACTGTTACTGTCTTTTGAGAAAAGACTCCCATATCATTTTGAGCTCTTTGATATGCATTTGACATAACATCACCTAATAAAACTAAAGCAATTGACGGTGGAATTATTTGACCCAATGTTCCAGTGGAAGCTATAAGTCCTGATGAAAAATCCTTTTTGTAGCCCTGTTGAATTAATATAGGAAGTGACATTAGACCCATGGTTACAACTGTTGCTCCAACTATGCCTGTACTTGCAGCAAGCAAAGCACCTACTACGATTATTGAAATGCTTAAACCGCCTCTAATATTTCTAAATGCTAGTGCCATATTTGTTAGCATTTTTGTTGCAATACCAGATTTTTCTAAAACAGTTCCCATAAAAATAAAAAGAGGAACTGCTAACAAGGTAACATTGTTCATTATTCCAAATATTCTCAAAGGTATACTTTTAAAAATTGAAATATCGAATATTCCAAACGGGATGCAGACTATGGCAAATAGAATGGATACTCCAGATAATGTGAATGCCACTGGATATCCAAAAAGAAGGGCACAACAAACTAACACTAAAAGTAGTAGAGGTATTATTTCCATATTATTTTAATTAGTTGACTAACAAGAGCAATAAAAAGAGTTGTAGGAAATAAAAGAATGAATGATTTTTGAATAAATACATAAGCAAGACCGCCTGCCTCTGTAGAAATCTCTTTAATCTTCCATGACATAGAAATTAATTCAATAGAATAAAATCCAATGACCAAAGTAACAGGAAGTAAAAAAATAATACCTAAAAGAATATTTATAAAGTTCTTATATTTCTGACTCGAATCTCTGTAAAAAATATCCACCCGAACATGCTCATCTTTATTCAAGACATGGCCAGCACATCCAAGAAAGATTAGAGCATGAAAATACATTACTAATTCTTGCAAATCAGTTCTTCCAATACCAAAGAAATATCTACTAACAATGACGACAATCATTAGTAAAGTCATAACGGGAATAAGATAGGATATTTTTTCACCTATAAAATTTATATACTTTTCTAATAATTTCATTAGTAGTCTTTTCTTATTTTGGTTAGAATATTTACCATGTTAATAGTTCTTTCCCCGGCAAAAACCTTAGATTACTCTGTTGATCCTAAAAGCAATCATACTGCACCGCAGTTTTTAAGCCAATCTTCAAAGCTTATTAAGACTCTTAAGGAAAAAGAGCCTAAAGATATTGCCAGCCTGATGGGTTTAAGTGATAAGTTAGCAACTCTAAATTTTGATAGATATCAGTCATGGAAGGCAGCGAAATCAGTATCGTCAGACGCAAAACCCTCAATGCTTGTATTTAAAGGAGATGTATATCAGGGTCTAAATGCAGAAGACTTTAGTAATAAAGATTTAAAATTTGCTCAAAAGCATCTAAGAATACTTTCAGGCTTATATGGAATATTAAGACCGATGGATATAATGAAACCTTATAGGCTTGAAATGGGCACTAAGCTTGAGACTTCAAAGGGTAAAAATCTTTATGAATTTTGGGGTGAATTAGTTCAAAATAATGTAATTGATGATTTAAGTTCACAAAAATCAGATCTATTAATAAATCTTGCTTCGAAAGAATATTTTAGCGTACTTGGAAAAATGCCAGAATTTATTAATGTGGTCTCTCCAGTATTTAAAGATTATAAAAGTGGAAAATACAAAATTATTAGCTTTTATGCAAAAAAAGCCAGAGGCCTAATGGCAAGATGGATCATTCAGAATAAGATTACTGATTTTGAAGAGCTTATTAATTTTGATATAGACGGATATAAATATTCAAAAGCAGAATCAACTACTTCAGAACCAGTTTTTTTAAGAAAAAGTTAGGATTTTGATTCGTTAAATTTCTTCACATCAACTAATTCATTAAATGAAGCTTCTCTTTTTTCCATATTAGCAGTCATAGCTTCTGTCATATCTTTTTGACTCAACATTGCACCGCTCCATAGAGCATTATAATCAAGACCATCACTAACAGAATGATCTCTTGAATAATTCATCACTGCTTTTAAACCGTATATTGCTACTGGAGACTTTGATGCAATTTCTTTTGCAAGATCATTCGCAGCGCTTAACATTGCTTCTTGAGATTCAAACACATCACTTACCAAACCAGTTTCTTTTGATTCAGGGGCATACATTCTTCTGCCTGTATATGCCATTTCCCTCATTTTTGAGTCAGGTATTATTTTAGGAAGTCTTTGTAAGGTTCCGACATCAGCTGCCATACCAATATTAATTTCTTGTATACAGAAAAATGAATCACTAGATGCCAATCTTATATCGCAAGCTGTAACTAAATCTACAGCTCCACCAATACAACCGCCATGAATTGCAGCAATGACTGGAACTCTAATTTTTTCAAGTTTGCTAATATAACCTTGAAGTTCTTTTGCAACTCTATAAACAGCTTCACCAATTCTTGCATGATCAGGCTTCTTATCTTCTGATATATCCTCAACTCCATTTGAAAAAGCACTCAAATCCATTCCAGCGCAAAAATGCTTTCCTGTTGATGACATAATCACTACTCGAATGTCAGAATTTCTATCTATTTCTTCCAATACCTCACCAAGTTCTACCCAGAAATCTCTAGACATAGTATTCAGCTCATTTGGTCTTGATAAAACAAGATTGCCAATATGATCATTTACTGTTAATTCAAAACAACTATATTTATTACCCATCATTTTTTACCATATCTATAGATTCGTTTAAAATCGTTCTCATTTTCTCTACATGCTCAAATGTTTTATGATGAGAAAGAACAACCTTCCTTTCTTCACTTAACAAAACGAACATCTTCTTTAACTTTTCAAGATTTTCTAATAATTCTGAATTCATATATGTAACTCTTTACAATTTATTCGCATTATAATGGTTAAATCATGAAATCACGAAATCAAATATATATTTTTTCTTTTTTTATAGTTTTATGTTGCGGGCATTTACAAGGCGATAATTTACAAACAGATAAATCGTTTCAAGAACAATCGATGCTTGCAGTTCTATATGCTCAGACCTCTGCAGAATTTGCTGCAAATAATATACAGGTTTACAACAATGCTATTACTGCAATAGACAAAGCCTTAAAAGACACCTCATGGACTGCAGCTCTAGAGCAAAAAGGTAATTTCTCATCTAAAAGTCCTGCCATTATTATAGACGTTGATGAAACAGTTTTAGATAATTCAGCTTTTCAAGCAAGAACAATCTTAGAGGGATTTTCATATCCAGAGGGATGGATTGATTGGGGGTTAGAAGGCTCAGCAGATGCCGTTGCTGGAGTTTCTAAATTTTTAAATTACGCTGATCAAAAAGGAGTAAAAATTTTTTATGTTACCAATAGGGTTTCTGAATTAGAACAATCAACTAAAGCAAATATCATAAATCTTAACTTACCATTTGATGAAGATATCGATGTACTGCTTATGAAAGGTGAGAATGATTGGACGTCTGATAAAGTATCTAGAAGATTATTGATAGCTAATGAATATAGAATTATTTTACTTGTTGGAGATCAATTAACAGATTTTATCTCCTCTGAAGAAGCAACACTCGAAGATATTTCAAGAAAAGAGCTAGCATCAAAATATGAAAATATGTGGGGCTCAAAGTGGTTCATGATAACTAATCCCATGTATGGGAGATGGGAGTTTTCTTTATATGACAATAAATACCCAGGCTCAGAGGAAAATCAAATTCAACTAAGAAAGGAATCTTTAAGACCTGAATAATAAAAAAAAATATTAGGTGCTATTAATTTTAAAAAAACCAAGCCGTCTCAATGCTTAAATTAACTCACCAATATTCTTGATAGTAAAATTTGAATTTGGTTTGTTTATTAAAGACCCATCACTTGTAGGTTCCAGCACTTGGAAAGAATTAAAAATTCCTGCCTGAATTGCTGAATTAACAACGTTTATATTGTCGTCTGCAAATAAAGACTTTTCTGTATCAATATTGAAAATTTCAAAAGCTGGACCCCAAAAGTCTTGACTTTCTTTAACTGCACCTATTTCTACACATGAAACACATCCATCTACATATTTCATAAATGGAACTACTGATGCTTTTACATTGAGAAGTCTTCGATCGCAATTGGTCATTAAAATGATTCTTTTATCTAAATCAGCAAGTATCTTAAGTGTTTCTTCTGCCCTTGGTAAAAAGGCAATTTCAGCACTATTATTTAGTGCTACATTTACTAGATCTAAATTGTACTTATTTTCCCAAAATTTAAGTTCATACCATGGCATTGTTCCTTTAACTTTTTCAGCAGTGTTATAAATTTCATTTTTAGCATTCTCTATAGATATATTTTGTACTGTTGAAAGCTCTAAAGGTACTAGCTCACCCCAAAAAAGGTTATCAAAACTTTGATCTAACAATACCCCATCAATATCTAACAATATATCAGAAACGTTTGTTACTATATTGTGATGAATATTTCTCATAATTTTTTAAAAACTATTTTAAACCCATTGCGAGAAACTGTCAGTGAAGCCTCTGAAGCAATCATGAATATTTATGATAAAGACTCTTTTGAGACTGAAATAAAATCAGATGGGTCTCCAGTTACAGAAGCCGACAATAAAGCTAACGAAATTATTATTAGGGCACTTCATAATATTACACCGGATATCCCAGCAGTTACTGAAGAAACTTTTAATCATGACGAAGATTTACCACAGGGCGCTTATTGGCTTGTTGATCCTCTTGATGGAACTAAAGAGTTTATTAATAAATCAAAAGAATTTACAGTCAATATAGCTTTAATAGAAAACTCAATACCAATTTTTGGAATTGTTAGTGCCCCGGCAACAGGAGAAATTTGGTCAGGTTCATTTTTTGAACGACCATCTAAATTTTTTAGATCTGTTAACTATTTTAATCAATTTTGGAAATACAAACATGTACCAGGTGGACTTGGAGGTGGAAACACACCCGATCCAATAAGAATAGTTATGAGCAAAAGTCATCAGAATGAAATTGATAAGGAGTTTTTACATTTTTTGGAAGGTAGTTTTATTGATGGCTTTCCAATTAGCTATAAAGTTGTTGAGAAGGGCAGTTCGTTAAAACTATGCGCTATGGCTGATAACGAAGCAGATATTTATCCAAGATTTGGACCCACCTCAGAGTGGGATATTGCAGCAGGACACGCATATCTTATTTCTAAAGGCGGAAGAGTATGTCAAATGAGCTCTGGTAAGCATTTGGTCTACTCAAAAGTAAATAATATTCTTAATCCTGCTTTTGTAGGCTTTAGAAATACATATTTAAAAGATACTTATTTGCCTTTAATAAGAGATTTTTATAAAAAATTGGTATAATTTCCATATAAACATTAATTAATTATATAATTAATTATATATTATACTTATATTATTATGGGAACACAGTTACAGCCATCACAGTTAAACAGTCCGGGAAAGGATATAGAGTCCTATTTATCTTCTGTGCATTCAATTCCTATCTTGACTAAAGAGCAAGAGCAAGAACTAGCAATAAAACTATATGAAGAGGATGATTTAGACGCAGCCAGACAACTGGTTATTCACCATCTTCGATTTGTAGTACATATCGCTAGATCTTATCAAGGGTATGGATTGCCATTAGCAGATATTATTCAAGAAGGTAACGTTGGTCTTATGAAAGCTGTTGATAAATACGATCCTCATAGAGGAGTTAAAGTAGTTTCATTTGCTGTTCATTGGATAAAAGCTGAAATTCATGAATACATACTTAAGAATTGGAGACTTGTTAAGATTGCAACTACAAAAGCACAAAGAAAGTTATTTTTTAACTTAAGAAGTAAAAAGAAAAGTTTAGAATGGCTTACAAAAGAAGAAGCTGAAAAGATTGCTGAAGACTTAAATGTTGAAGTCAAAGATGTTCTTCATATGGAAAATAGACTTTCTTCCAACGATTCTTCTTTTGATGCTCCAACTTCATCTGATGATGACGATGAAATTATGTCTCCTTCTCAGTATCTCGAAGATAAAAGATATGATCCGGAAGTAATTGTAGCTACAGCAGAGGCAGAAGAAATTAATCACAATGATCTTTCAGAGGCACTAAAGATGCTTGATGATAGAAGTAAAGATATTCTTCTAAGAAGATATCTTGCTGATAAAAAAGCTACGCTTCATGATTTAGCAGATGAATATAACGTTTCTGCAGAAAGAATTAGGCAAATAGAAAATGGTGCTCTCAAAAAGCTAAAAGCCTTCATGGTCAGCGCTGCCTAAATTTCTCTCAGTCAGCCTTAATGCGCCAAAAATATTTACCTTCTTTTGTAAAGAGAAGAGGTAGAATCACTAAAAGCCAAGAAAATAATCTTAATCATCTTGAGAAATTCGAGGTATCTAATATTGATGACATCTCAAAAGCAAAATTTAGTTTCTCAAAACTTACTCTTGAAATAGGTTTTGGAAATGGTGACAACACTCTAGCCCTTGCAAAAGCTAATCCAGGAACTTTATATTTAGCTTCTGAGGTCTACATCGCTGGAATTGGATATCTTCTAGGGGAAATCATTAAAAATGATATTCAAAATATAAAACTTATCTCAGGCGACATTAGATTACTCATAGAACAAATTAAAAAACCAATTTTTGATGATGTTTTAATTATTTGTCCTGATCCATGGCCAAAGCTAAAGCATCATAAAAGAAGGATGATAAATTCAGAATTTTTAAAATTAGTACATCCAGTAATTAAAAATAATGGAAATTTATTTATGTCTACTGACTGGGAAAATTATGCTGAATCAATCGAAGAGACTATATTAGAATCAAATGGGTATAAAAGATTGAAGTCATCTATCTATGAAAAATCAGAGCTCACTAAGTTTCAAAAAAGAGCAATGGAAGAGGGAAGAAAAATTTATACTTTTACACTTAAAAAAGTTAGCTGAATATATTTACAGTATCATTTAGAAATTTATAGCCCATATCTGAAGCTTTTATTCCCCCCTTTTCAAGTAAATTTTCTTCAACACCTTTTTCTAACTTACTTAAGAAAGTTTTTGACAAATATATATTTCTTTTATTTATTTCATCAAAAGTAAGCCCTTCTTTAATTCTCAAAAGATTCATTGCAAGATCAAGATCGTAGTTCTTTGTTGTAATCTCAGTATTTGTTGTTTTACAAGGATTATCTATATACGACTTAACCTTCTTAAGTTTAATCATCCTTGTTATAGATTTATTTGTTGTGATTTTGCTATGAGCTCCAGGACCAAGCCCTAAATAATCACCATAACCCCAATAGTTCATATTATGTTTACTCTCTTTACCGTTTTTAGTCCAAGATGAGACTTCATACTGATAGAATTTATTCCTTTTTAAAATTTTCTTTGCTTCAATTTCCATTAACTCAATTGAGTTATCTGGAGGCGTTATCAAATTTCTTTTATAAAAGATGGTATTTGGTTCAATAGTTAATTGATACATTGAAAGATGCTCTAAATTGAATGAGCAAAAAGTATTAATATCTTTAATAACTGATTCTAATGTCTGATCCATGACTCCATAAATTAAATCAATAGTTGTATTGATAGAATTTAGACTTGAAATAATCTCTACTGCTTTTAATGCATCCATGGAGCTATGATTTCTTTCAAGGCTACTTAATACCTTTTGATCAAAACTCTGAATGCCTATAGATATTCTGTTAATGCCTGCATTCATTAATTCATTTAAATAGTCATTCATTACTTCTTTTGGATTTAATTCAAAGCTAATTTCACAATTACTATTTAGAAGTTTTTTATTGGATAAGGCTTTAGTAATTTGTTCAATAATTTTTGATGATATAAGAGATGGAGTTCCGCCTCCAAAGTAGACAGATGAAAATTTTCTGTTTGAAATATATTTTTCTGACCTTTCTAGGTCTTCAAGTATTGCTTTTAGAAGATTTTCCTCGTCCCCATTTTGTTTATCTACATCAACATTAAAATCACAATATGGACATTTTTTTTCACACCACGGTAAATGAATATATAAAGAAATAGGAATTTTCTTAGGATTTAAGTTTTTCAAGTTCTTTAAGAAGTAACTGAGCAGCAATTGCTCTGTGGCTTATAGTATTTTTTAGTTCAGCTTCAATTGAGGCCATAGAAACATTCAAGCTGTCTGGATAAAAGATCTGATCATATCCAAAGCCACCTGTTCCAGAGCTTTCTATAGAAACCTTCCCATGAATTTTACCGCTAGTATAAATTGGCATAGGGTCTTCATATGACCTAATACCAATCAGAACACAAACATAGTAGGCTGAAAGTGATGCTGAATTTATATTATTTAACTTATCGATTATTTTCTTTCTATTATCTAGGTCTGAAGAATTTTCTCCTGCATATCTTGCAGAATATATCCCTGGTTCAAAGTTTAATTTTGGAACTACAAGGCCTGAATCATCAGCAACAGTAAACAGACCAGATTGTTTTGCTCCATGCCTAGCTTTTTTTAATGCATTTTCAAAAAAAGTATGGCCATCTTCAACGGCATCATCAATACCAAGGTCAGCTTGAGAGATAATTTCATAATTACTAAAAATCATCTGAAATTCCTCTAACTTCCCCTTATTTGAAGTAGCTAATAGAATTTTTTTATTTTCTTTCAAGTAAATAAACCCCTTCAGAAGAAAAGATATTTGGAAATAGTGATGCCAAGGCACCTTTTTTGCCTTGACCATTTAAAAAGATTTTTTTATTTACAACAAAGCCCTCATCAGCACAAAGCTTTTCAAAATCTTTTATTGTGCATAAATGCAAGTTATCTGTCTCATACCAACTTGAGGGAAGATTTGGAGTAACTGGCATTTTCCCTGATAAAAGATTTAATCTGCATCTCCAGTATCCAAGGTTTGGCAAGGTTACAACACATTGCTTTGATAGATCAAGCATCCTTCCAAGAGCTATATGAGGATTTTTTAAGCATTGTATCGAGCTTGCCATTATTGCGAAATCAAAATTTGAGGATACAAAATCTTGAATACCTTCATCAATGTCTTGCTCTATAACTGATAGGCCTTTTTCTACACATTGTTGAATTTTTTCATGGTCTATTTCAACACCATACCCATTTACATTCTTATTATCTATTAAGAATTGAAGCAATGATCCATCACCACAACCAAAATCAATAACTTTAGAATTATCTGTTATCCAGGACTCAATAATTTTTGTTAGTGAAATATTCATTATGACTCAATAAAAGATTTAATAATCTTTTCATACCTTTTTGATGCAAAAAGAAAACTATCATGACCTTGTTTGCCATAGAGAATTAGGCAAGAGCATTCAACATTTACATTCATGGCTGCAAGTTGAATTTCTTTACTTCTTTGAGGGGGATAAAGCCAATCGCTCTCAAATCCAATAACTAGAAGTTTCGCCTTGATGGATGATAATGTTTTTTCTAAGTCACCACTATTTCCCTCAGAAGCGTCATAATCATCCATAGCTTTTGTCATCAATATATATGAATTAGCATCAAATAAATCTGAAAATTTTTCACCCTTATATTGAAGATAATTTTCAACTTGATAGTCAACATCACCAGCTACTCTTGATTCTTCATCTTGAAATTTTCTTCCAAATTTATGGTCCATATGTTTTTCAGATAGATATGTTATGTGACCAAGCATTCGAGCTGTTTTTAATCCATTTTTGGGTTTCACATTATGTTTATAGTAATCTCCTCCATGAAAATCTTTATCTTTTCTTATAGATTCTCTAGCAACTTCATTCATAGCTATATTTTGAGTGCTCGACTTAGCAGCTGCCGCAAAGATACCAGCTTTTTTAAGACTATCAGGGAATGCAATCGACCATTGAAGAGCCTGCATACCTCCAATACTGCCTCCGACAACTAGATGCCATTTTTCTATATTTAAATAATCTGTAAGCATTTTTTGTGATTGAACCCAATCTTCAACAGATACTATTGGAAAATCTTTGCCATAAATTTCACCAGTATCAGGATTGACACTTGATGGTCCAGTTGATCCCGAACATCCACCAAGATTATTTGAGCATACAACAAAGTATTTATTTGTATCAATAGATTTACCAGGACCAATTATTTGATCCCACCAGCCAATTGGGTCATCAGCAGAAAACTTTCCTGCTGCATGATGATTCCCAGAAAAAGCATGACAAATTAGAATCCCGTTAGATTTATCCTTATTTAAGTTACCGTAAGTTTCAACCATAAGATCAAACTTATTGAGCCTTGATCCTGACTCTAAATCTATACCAGATTCAAAGTGGATTAAATTTCTTTCAGTTTTCATATTATTAATCTTATTATGCTTGTTAATAATATTTCAATTTGCCTAATTAGAATTAGTGCAAAAATGGGTGAAATATCAAGCCCTCCAAATGATGGTATAAAATTCCTAATTGGACTCATTACTTTTGAAGAAATTTCTTCAACTAATTTCAAAAGAGGATTTGGATTATTTGGCGAAACCCAACTTAAAATAACAGAACCAATTATAGTAAAGAAAATAATTCTTACAAAAGTACTTACAGTCTCAATAATCGCTATTAAACCTAGGGTTATTTCGTCATATTGAGCAGAATAAAGAAGATAAAACCCTGAAAACTTTAAAAGCACAGCAATTGAAAAAATCATATAAAGCTGATTTTTAAAAATAGAGATTTTAGATATAGGTTTGTAAAAGTTTACAAATGCTTTCACAACAGGATTGAAGTAATCAACTTTAAATAGGTTAAAAATAAATAATAATATAAATGCGTAACTTACTGCACCTAGTCCTAAACTAATAAATTGCAGTGAATTAGAACTCATTTGAAATCTCTTTTGATCTGTTTACTGCAGCAATGATACCTTTCTCAAAGGAATTAAGTATTTTTGAAGACTTAAAGCTTTTTAATCCTGCTTCTGTAGTACCTTTTTTGGATGCAACAGCAGATATTAATTCATCCATAGCTTTATTATTTTTTGATGCAATCCCAACACCTTCCATCAAATTTCCTAAAATCTTATCTCTTAGCTTTGTATCGCCATTGCAAAGTTTTAAGATTCTTTTTTCATAAATCTTTAGTAGATAAAAGAAATAGGCAGGACCACTTCCAATTAAACCAGTAAAGTCATTCATCTTAGTTTCTTTATCTAGCTCAAGAGTAATTCCGACTCTGTTTAACAAAGCTCTTACTTTTTTTAGAGTTGCTAAGGAGCCAGAGACGTTATAAATAGCAGTTATACCTTTATTAAATTCAGATGGAGTATTTGGCATAGCTCTAATGAATTGAATGTCTTTTGATATAGAAAGATATTTTTTTGATTTAATGCCTGCAACCAAAGAAACAATCGTAGGCTTTTTATATTCTTCACATATTTCTTTGAAAGCATTTAAGGCATCTTTAGGCTTAACAGCCAAAAAGAATAGGCAATTACTTCTATCTTTTTTAAAAGAGTATTCTTTAATACCAGCTTTTTTCATGATATTTTTATTCTTAATATTTCTATCTACAAATAAAATATCTTTTTTATTAAAGCCAGTAGAAATCATTCCTGCTATTAAGGCTTGAGCAATATTACCAGCCCCAAAGAATACTACTTTTTTCATAACCTTTTTCCAAATATGAGCTCTCCAACTCTTATTAAGTTTGATCCAAACTGAATCGCAGATTCAAAATCAGAAGTTGTTCCCATGGATAAATAATTAGCATTTGGATAAACACTCATTAATTCTTCATGAAGTTCTTTTGATTTTCTCATTTCCTCTTTTGAGTCTCCTGTGATTTTTGGGAGAACCATTATGCCTTTTAAATTAATATTTTCCATAGAATCAACATGATTTGCAAAACTCATAAGTTCTGATGAATCGATGCCACTTTTAGATGATTCTTCAGAAATGTTTACTTGTATGCATCCATTTATAACTTTATCTAACGACTTACATTCCCTATTTAATTTATCCACAATTGAATTCCTATCAAGGGAATGAATCCAATTCGCATGCCTTGCTATAGTCTTAATTTTATTTGACTGAATTGGTCCAATAAAATGCCATATTATTTTTAAATTTTGAAGCTCCTCAGATTTTTTTTGAAGTTCTTGAGCATAATTCTCTCCAAAATCTTTGAGCCCTAAATTAAAAGCTATTTTAATATGCTCCAAACTTTTTTTCTTTGAAACCGCAATAATACCTATTTCACTTATGCTCTTTTCTGAGTTTTGAGATACCTGTTCAATCCTAGATTTTAAAAGATTTATATTTTTTTCTATTTCTCTTTGCATAGTGTCCTTAATCTAGGCTCAAAACCTTTTTTAGTTATTACTTCTTTTGAATTATTAGCAGCCGAGCGATTTGCATAGGGACCACTTAAAACGCTATGCAACTTTTTACCAGGATCAGAGCTACTGTAAATTTCGTTAATAGATATTAGTTTAATATCTTCTAAAATTTCTTTTGCTTCGTACGCATACTTTTTATTACCGTAGGCTCCAATTTGAACAAAATATTCACAAAACAAAAATCTATCTTCTGAAGATGACTCAATTAATACAGAGCCTTCAAGTAAAGAAGAAGGAAAGTCTATAGTGATGTTATTTAATTCATTTCTAGACTCAATATTTTCAACGTCAGTTTCAAAATAAAAAAATGATATAGCAGCTAATGATAAAGAAGTTATAAATAATCCCAACAGTATTCTTGAAGAGATCACTTGAATACTTTTTTTCTTTGCTCCGTAAACTTTTTTTCTAGATTTAACACTCCTTCTATTTAATGATTTTTTATTTGCATAATCTTTCATAAATATTACATTTTTTCTATTGCCTTTATCCCCAAAAGGCCTAATCCGTTTGAAATGACAGTTTTTGCACCACAAAGGCAATAAATAATTGAATCAATGTTTTCTTTTGACTCTGTAAGAACATGATTGTCGTTATAAAAACTATGAAAAGTATGAGCAAAATCTTTTAGATAAAAAATTATTAAATGTGGCTGAAGCGCACTGCATGATCTTGCAACAACGTTAGGATATTTACTCATTTCATGAATTAGTTTGTCACAAGATTTATAGGACCCATTTGATATAGATTGAGCAGATTTAGGTAACTGAGAATATTCTTCTTCATATTTTGTAATTAGTGAACAGATTCTTGCATGAGCATACTGAATGTAATAGAACATATTCTCTTTAGTGTCCGATTTTGCTAGATCTAAATCAAAATCAAGATGCTGATCAGCTTGTTTTGATAAATAATAAAATCTGGCCGCATCAGTTCCAATATCTTTTATCAAGTCAGCTAATGAGTAGAAGTCGCCAGATCTAGTAGACATTTTGACTTTTTTTCCATCTTTAAATAAATTTGCAAATTGAACTAGTTGAACGCTTAATTTTTCTTTTTCAAAGCCTAGTCCATCCAATGATGCCTCTATTCTTTTTATGTAACCGTGATGATCTGCACCCCATACGTTTATTAATTTATTAAAACCTCTATCAACTTTATCTTTATGATAGGCGACATCAGATGCAAAATATGTAGCTCTACCATCGTCTCTTATTAAGACTCGATTTTTATCATCACCACTTGAGCTAGTATTTAGCCATATCGCACCTTTTTCTTCGTATGCTAATTCTTTGTCTTTAAGCGTATTTATAGCTTCAGCAACTTGAGATTCTTTATCATTTACATCTCCTAAAGATGACTCATAAAACCATTGATCAAAGGAAACATTAAAAAGTTTTAAATCATCCTTTATAGATTTAAGAACCTCATTAAGTGCAAAATCTTTTAAGTTAAACCATAAAGAAGGTTCATTTTTTTTAATTCTTAGAATTAGTTCATCAATTTCTTTTTCTTCATCAATTGGAAGGTCGTCCTTAAGCAATGACACATCTATAGATAATTCAGGATTATTTTTATCAATAAATATGCTTCCTATATCTTCTATGTATGATCCTTTGTATGCGTTTGTAGGGAAAAAATCAGTAAAATGTTTTTTAAAAACTTTAATAAATACACTTGCAGTAAGAATATCAATTTGTCTCCCAGCGTCATTTATATAATATTCCTTTTCTACCTTGTATCCTGACAATGAAAGTATTCTACCAATTGCATCACCATAAGCTGCTCCTCTTCCATGTCCAACATGTAATGGGCCTGTTGGATTGGCAGAGACAAACTCTATTTGAACTGATTTACTCTTTCCAATACTAGACTCCCCATAATTTATCGAATTTTTATTAACTTCATTTACCACAGAAGTAAAATCATCTCGGTGGAGTGTCACATTTATAAATCCGGGTCCCGCAGATTCAACAATTTTAAATTCAGATGAGTTACTCAACATTTTTGTAAGGATTTCAGCTAATTCTTTAGGATTTTTATTCGCAACACTTGCAGTAATCATACAAACGTTGCTTGTTATGTGTCCTTTTTTTAAGTCATCTGTAACTGTTGTAGCATATTTGTTTTTAATTATACCTTTCTGATTGTCATCAATATCATCTAAAGATGCTAAAAATTTGTCAATGTGATTGTTAATACTTTTTATCATTATTTTGCTCTTCCAACATAGCTTTCATCTCTAGTATCAACTTTTACAATCTCACCTTCATTAACAAAAAGTGGAACTTGAATTGTGACACCCGTCTCAAGCTCTGCTGGTTTTGTTGCACCAGAAACAGTATCACCTTTAACCCCAGGCTCTGAATTGATAATTTTAAGCTCAACTATCACAGGAGGGTCAACCAATATTGGCCTATCGTCCCATAAAATAATTTCGCAAGTTTCTTGACCAACTAACCATTTCTTTGCATCACCGATCTCTGAGGAACCAATTTCTATCTGTTCGTATGAAGTTGAATCCATAAAATGCCAATTTTCTCCATCAGAATATAAAAATTCCATATCTTTATGATTTATATCAGCAGTCTCTGCGCTCTCACCAGATTTAAAAGTTTTATCATTCGTGTTCCCAGTAAGTAGGTTCTTATACCTAACTCTCATAACTGCTTGTCCCTTACCGGGCTTATGAAACTCATGCTCAACTATTGAGCAAGGTGCGTTATCTATAAGTAACTTAGTTCCGTTCTTAAATTGATTAGTAGAAATTTTCATATTAAATATTTTTTATGTTATTTTATAATTGAGGGAATTTAATGAAAAAATTATTTATATTAATTGCCATATGTGCAATTGTAACTTCTTGCGCACAAAGTGGCGAACAAACAAAATCATCAGAGGATCTAGATATATTCTTAGATTTAGTAGAGGAAGATAATTTAGTCGAAGGACCAATAGCAAGTTCTGCTTCATGGATTGCATCAAATTTTATTGGCCATGACTCTCAAAAAATCTTAGCAGACTATGGAAAAAGGTATACTCTTAAGGCATTAGAAAGTTCAAGAGAGGCTGCTAGCTTCAATAATCTTGAAACAAGTGCAAGTAACAGAAGAAAATTAGAGTTTTTAAAAAGTTCTTTTGTAATGCCTCCACCTTTCAATGACACGCTTGCAGGAGAACTTTCTGAAATAACAACAAAACTTCAGGCTATGTATGGCAATGGTAAGCATTGTTATGAAGATGGAACTTGCTATGACTTAGAGGGCTTTGAGGAAATATTAGACAACTCAAGAGATCCTGATGAATTATTAAAAGCATGGTCTGGTTGGCATGAAATTGGTAAGCCTATGAAACCAATGTATATGAGAATGGTAGATATTGGTAATCAGGGATCACGAGATTTAGGTTTTGAGGGTTTAAGTGATCTTTGGTTTAGTAAATATGATATGCCGGCAAAAGATTTTCTTGATGAGACTGATAGGGTTTGGGAAGAAGTTAAGCCTTTATATGAAGCTTTGCACTGTCACGTAAGAAGTAAACTTAATTCAAAATATGGTGATGAAATTGTTCCTCCTGAAGGGCCACTTCCAGCTCATCTTTTAGGCAATATGTGGGGACAGTCTTGGTCTAATATCTACGATCTCGTTTATACAAAAAAAGAAAATAACGGGTCTATAAATGTTACTGAAATAATTAAAGAAAAAGAAATTGATGAAAAAGAAATGGTTGAGTATGCAGAAGATTTCTTTTTATCAATAGGTTTTGAGCCACTTCCCTCAACTTTTTGGGAGAGATCCTTGTTAGTTAAACCCAGAGATAGATCTGTTGTTTGTCACGCGTCAGCATGGAATCTTGATCCTGCTAATAATGATTTAAGAATTAAGATGTGTATAGAAAAAAATGAAGAAGACTTTGTTACTATCCATCATGAGCTTGGCCATATTTTCTATTATCAAGCTTATAATCATTTACCAACTTTATTTCAGGGGGGAGCTAATGATGGCTTCCATGAAGCCTTTGGTGATTTATTAACCTTATCTATTACTCCAGATTATTTGAGTAAAATTGATTTCATTTCCGAAGATGAGGCAAAGATCGCAAAAGAAGATTCTATAGGCCTATTAATGAAGCAAGCTCTTGAGGGTGTGGTAATAATACCATGGGCATTAATGTTAGATAAGTGGAGATCTGGTGTTTTTGATGGTGATATAGATGAATCAAATTTAAATAAAGCATGGTGGGATATGAGAAAGTCATATCAAGGTATTTCTTCACCTGTAGCTAGATCAGAAAATTATTTTGACCCAGGAGCAAAATATCATATTCCTGGTAATACACCTTATACAAGGTATTATCTTGCTAGGATTATGCAATATCAATTTCATGAATCACTTTGCAAAGATATTTCATTTTTAGGACCACTGCATGAGTGCTCTATATATGGAAATAAAGATGCTGGAAACAAAATTATTTCAACAATGGCAATGGGTCAAAGCGAGCCATGGCAAAATGCTTTTGAGAAGATTACTGGTTCAAGATCTTTGAGTGGTAGTTCAGTCATGAATTATTATCGACCTTTAAAAGAATGGCTTGATGAACAAAATAAAAATAGAACATGTGGATGGGAGGATCAATGATTTCAAAAATAACTAATATAATAATTTCAATAATTGCCTTTGTAATTGCTTTTTCAATAGCATATGCAACTGGAATCGACTTAGTCATGAAGGTGATATGCCTAGCATTTATAATTCAATGGGTTATGTTTATTCCAGCATATATTTTTCAAACAGAAAAGTTTTATGACTTAACAGGAAGTCTTACCTATCTCTCAGTAATATGGTATTCGCTTGCTTCAACATCTGATAGTTTTACAAATTTAACTAATGGAGCAAATTTAGCCATAGTTTTATTGATAACTTTATGGGCTGTTAGGCTTGGAAGTTTTTTATTCATGAGAATCCACAAAGATGGTGAAGATAAAAGGTTTAGAAGTATTAAACCTTCATCAACTCAGTTTTTTATGACATGGACATTGCAAGGGTTATGGGTTTCCTTATGTTCTATGTGTGCTTTAACAGCTATTTCATCTGAAAGTGGTGTAGTAGTTAATTCACTTTTTTATCTTGGTATAGGGTTATTTATATTAGGTTTTTCTTTAGAGGTAATCGCCGATAATCAAAAAACTAAGTTTAGGTCTGTTCCTGAAAATAGAAATAAATTCATCACCACAGGGCTATGGGCAAAATCAAGGCATCCGAATTTCTTTGGAGAGATTATTCTGTGGACTGGTATAGCAGTCATCTCTGTTTCTTCACTTCAGGGCCTTCAGTACATAACACTCATATCTCCATTATTTACATACCTTTTATTAGTTTATGTGAGTGGTGTAAGGATGCTGGAAGCAAGAGCTGACAAACAGTGGGGGGATCAAGATGAATATCAACAATATAAATCTCAGGTACCAACTTTATTAATTAAATTTTGGAAGTAAAATATAAATAGGGGTTAAAATATAATAAACTGGTAATTAGTGATTTTTACTGCTTTTGATGTAAATGAGAAGGCGTAAAAAAAAAGTTAAAAAAATTTTATTATTGCTGTATTCACTGTTACTATGAGCAATCTTTTACGGAGATTAATATGAATAAAAATTTAGGTTTAGTGTATATGCTTGTCCTAGTTTCTATGTCTATCACAGCATCTGACATGGAGAGTGTTTTGGAAGTTGGAAGAGAGAATCAACAACTATCTGCTACATCACAAGAAAAAATTGATGCTACGGAAAGGAAAACAGATAAAATCATCAATGAGTGGAAAGCTGTTGCTAAGCAGGTTGAGGGATTAAAGCTATATAACGCACAAAAAAGAATACAAATTCAAGCTCAGTTGGATCTTATGGATCAGCTCGATGAGCAGCTTGTACAAGTGGTTGTTATGCAAAGACAAATTCCACCATTAGCACAAAGAATGCTTGAGAGCCTTGAGTCTTTTATATCTCTTGATACTCCCTTCAGAGTTGAAGAAAGACAAAATAGAGTCGACTTAGTTAGAGCATCTCTTGCAAAACCTAAAGTCACTGCTTCTGAGCAAGTTAGGCAGGTTCTAGAGGCTTATAACATTGAAGCAGAATACGGAAGAAAGATTGATACTTATGAAGATACCTTAGCTGATGGAACAGTTGTTAATATCTTAGTAATTGGAAGAGTGGGCATGTTCTATCAAACTAAAGATGAGCAATCGAGCGGCAGATGGAATAATGAAACAGGTTCATGGGACGATCTTCCTGGTAGTTATAGAAAACCTATAAGAAATGGAATTAGAATGGCCAAGAAACTAGCGCCTACTGACATGCTAATGATGCCAGTGCTTAAAGGAGAAGTGTAATGAAGAATTTATATGTGCTCCCGTTTTTAATTTTATTGAGCCTGAGTTTTTTTGTTTCAGCTCAAGATAACGCAGAAGAAACCGAAGAGGTTTCAACAGTTGAAGCTTTACTTGCACTTGTTAAAGAGGGAAAAACTCAAGAGCAAGCTGCAAATACTGATAGAGAAAATCAATTTTTAGCAAACAGAGATAAGCAGGCTTCTATTTTAGCAGCTGAAAAAAGAGAATTAGCTCGTCAAGAGAAGATCGCCGATACCTTAGAGGCTGAATATAAAAAGAATGAAGGCATTCTTAGAGTAAAAGAAGATGCTTACAAAAAAGAATTAGGTTCCTTGGTTGAACTATTTGGTCATCTCCAAAGTTCAGCTGGTGAAGCTGCTGTTCAGTTCTCCGGTTCTCTTACCGGGGCTCAATACGGGCAAGAAAGAGTCAATTTTTTAAATAATCTCACAGGCAAGATGTCTGAAACAACTGAGCTTCCTACAATTAGAGAAATTGAAGGCTTATGGTATGAGCTACAAAGGGAAATGGTTGCAAGTGGACAGGTTGTATCTTTTACAACTAATGTTATCGATGTTGATGGAGAAACTTCAGAGTGTAATGTTACCAGAGTAGGATTATTTAATGCAGTTTGCGATGGAAAGTACTTAGAGTATGCAACATCAAAAGGTCAATATGCATTTTTACCAAGACAGCCTGCTGGAAGATATACAAAAACTGCTAAAAGTGTAGGTAATGCTGAAGTTGGTGAACAAGTCAGATTTGGTATTGATCCAACTGGACCAACAGGTGGAAGTTTGCTTGCTAATTTAATACAGACTCCATCAATAATGGAAAGAGCTCAACAAGGCAGAGAAGTTGGTTACGCAATTATATTTGTTGGTTTAATAGCTGTTATTTTTGCATTTTATAAACTTTATAGTCTTTATATGATATCTACAGCTGTTAAGAAACAAGCTAACAATAAAGCACTTGATGCCGCCAATCCACTTGGAAGAGTCCTGAAAGTTGGTCAAGATCACTTTAATAAAGATATTGATACGCTTGAACTTAAACTTGCAGAAGCAATAATGGCAGAAAGACCAAAAATAGATTCAGGTATTGGATTTATCAAAATCATTTCAGTAATTGCACCTTTAGCAGGTTTATTGGGTACTGTTACAGGAATGATTGTAACTTTCCAAATGATTACATTGTATGGAACAGGCGATCCAAAACTCATGGCTGGTGGTATTTCACAGGCACTTGTAACGACTGTTTTAGGCTTACTTGTTGCAATTCCAACTAGTTTATTGCACTCATTTACTCAGTCTTCTGCTAGAGGAATAGTGAGTATTCTTGAGGAACAAAGTACTGGTATTCTTGCTGAAAGGGCTGAAACTAAGTAGGTAATAAATATGCTATTTGCTATATCCGAAGCTTTCTCATCCATAAGAGATTTTATGGAAGCAGGCGGAAGTGTGCTTTGGTTAATAGCTCTATTGGTATTCTTTATGTGGGGGATGATATTTGAAAGAATATGGTATTTATCTCATGCCCATAATGATTATGTTTCTCGTTTAGCAAGTAAATGGAATGCAAGATCAGACAAAGAATCTTGGCATGCACTTCAGATTAGAGAAAAGATGATGTCGCAAGCTAAAATGGAAATAAATAAAAATATTAGTATTATTCAAACATGTATTGTACTAGCACCTTTACTTGGACTTCTCGGAACTGTCACAGGAATGATAGAGGTTTTCCAAGTCATGGCATTTAATGGTGGTGGTGATGCAAGAGCAATGGCAGGAGGAGTCTCTAAGGCAACCCTTCCTACAATGGCTGGCATGGTAGCTGCTTTGTCAGGTTCTTTTGCAGCAATCTATTTAACAAGTACAAGTAAAAGACACGAAACAGAGCTTGATCAAATTATCAAAAGAGATATTTAGGGGAAAAAAATGAGAAGAAATGCAATCACAAGTGCAGTCCAAGAGGAAAGCGATGAAATTAATTTAACTCCTATGCTTGATGTAGTTTTCATCATGCTTATATTCTTTATTGTTACTGCAAATTTTATAAAAGAGCCTGGATTAGAAATCAATAGACCTGACTCAGATACTGCTGAAACCCAAGAGAATGCAGCAATTCTTATTGCAGTTGGGCCAACTGGAGAAGTTTGGATGGATGGAAGAAGGATTGATGTTCGTCAAGTCAAAGCAAATGTTGTTAAATTACTAGCAGATAATCCAAAAGGCTCTGTTGTTATACAAGCTGATGAAAAAGCTATGGCAGATACAATCATTCAAGTCATGGATGGAGCGCGAGAAGCAGGAGTAAATGCAATATCTTTAGCTTCAGAACCAAAATAAATATTATATGAACGAAATTTCACTTAAATCTTCTGCATTGATACTTTCAGTTTTTAAGCCTGTTCAAGATTTATATAATAAAGCATTCAATGCTAATAAATATTTAGCTGGTGTTGGACTGTCCGTAATTATCACTACAGTCCTATTTTTTATAATGGTTATTCTAATCTCCCTTGGAGATAGTGGCATGAAGGAAGACACCTCCGTTAAATTAGCTGATGTTGTAATGCCTGAAAGACAAATTGATACATTTATGACTGAGGTAGATAAACCAGAAAAGCCTGAAGAGCAACCAGAAGATATTGCACAACCAGACTTAGATTTGCAGCCTTTGACAGGCATTGATGTCTCACTTGCAAAACCAAAAGCTAATTTTAAAGCTGGTGGTTCATTTTTTCGTGATGGTGAATACATGCCGTTATTTAAGGTACAGCCTATATATCCAAGAAGAGCGCAGGAAAGAGGCACTCAAGGATATGCCATAGTTTCATTTACAATCACAGAGACTGGAACAGTAGAAGATGCAAAAGCCATTGAGGGTTATTGTGGCGATCCAGAAGACCCTAATACTGAATACAGACCTTGTTCTATATTTAACAGTGCCTCATCAAGAGCAGCACTTAAACTAAAATATAAACCCAAAATTATTGATGGAAAAGCTACTCCAGTTGAAGAGGTTCTCCATAGATTTACGTTTATAATGGCAGATGAGTAATATGTTGAAATTAATTAATAAATCTAAATTCTTATATGTTTTTGCAATTCTAGCATTTTCATTTTCTTATACTACAAGTTATATCGAAGCCCAGTCTTCAGACAAACCAAAAAAACAAATTAAGTATAAGAAAGCTCGTGCTCTCCAAAGTAAGACAGCAAAAAAAATGGCTAAGGTTTATGAGGCTCTTGAAGAAGTTGATGAAAAGGGAGAACCAAGTCCGGACATGGAAACCGTTGTGGAAATTCTTACTGAACTAAGAAATGACAAAGAAAACCTTAAAAGTTATGACAGGTCTGTGATGTGGAACTCATGGGCTTATGTTTATTTTTCTGAAGAAAAATATGAATTAGCAATGGATTCTTATGAAAAACTTATTGCTGAACCTGAGGTCACTTTACCTTTAAGAGTTGGTGCTTTGCTATCACTTGCTCAATTGAATATGGTGCAAGGAGACTATCAAAAAGGTATTAATCTTATTTTGCAATGGATGGATGAAGTTGAAACTGTAACAGCACAATCATGGTCTCTACTGGGCTCAGCTTACTATCAGATAGGTAATTTTAAAAAATCTATGTCTTCAATGGAGACTGCAATACTGATGGCCGAGGAAGAAGGATACAAACCAAAAGAGAATTGGTACAACATAATGGCTGCCTGTATCGGTGAATTAAAGCTTGAGATCGGAGAGAAGAAAGCTCTTTTGCAACAACTAGATATTTATGAGATTTTAGTTAATCTTTATCCTAAAAAATTATATTTCATTCAACTGGCTGGCACATATGGCCAACTTGGTAGAGAAAAAGATTACATGATTACACTTAAAGCCGCTCATGCAAAAGATTTTCTTGATAGAGAATCAGAATACTTAGCATTAGCACAATTACTTCTAGTAAACCAAAATCCATACTGGGCTGCCAAAGTTCTTGTTTCCGGACAAGAAAAAATAGTAACAACTGTTGAAACTGTTGTTGATGAAGTAACCAAAGAGGAATCTAAAATAGAAAAAATTGGACCAGTTGTAAAAGACACAGAAAAGAATCTAAAACTACTTGCCGATTCATGGAGAATGGCACAAGAAATTGATTTGGCCATACCTGTGTTAGCCCAAGCAGCAGAACTTTCTAAAGATGGGAAAGCATATGTTTTATTAGGCAATCTTTACCTTGCAGAGGATAAATTGGATGAAGCTGTAGATGCTATAAAGAAAGGTCTTAAAAAGGGTAAAATTCAAAAAATTTCTCAAGTGCATTTAACTCTTGGACAAGCTTATTTTGAGCTTTTAAAGTTTGAAGATGCAAAGAAACAATTTAGAACAGCAGCAAGAGACAAAGATAAAAAGATTAAAACTCAGGCTAATAATTGGATAAAGTATACTGAGAACGAAGAAATTAGAGTTAAAAACTTGGCTTTAAGAAGAGATTACATTCAAAGCCAGTCATAATTTTATATATTCTTCTACTGTAAAGTCATAATCATTGTCACTATCTTTTTTAAATGAAGTGGAAGTGGTAAGGCGCCACTCACCAAAATCTATACTTGGGTAATAAACATCTCCCTCAATATTACAGTCAACTCTAGTAAGAACAAGTTTATTAAAAGTACTTATTGTGTCCCTAAATAAATAACCACCTCCAATAATTACTACCTCAGATTGTTCATGATTTTCAGTACTCAGTTCTTTTGCAGCCTTTATAGAGTCTTCAAGGTTATTAAATACATTTGCTCCTGTAACACTATTTAAAGTTCTTGAGACAATAAAATTCGTTCTATTTGGTAATGGTCTTCCAATAGATTCATATGTTTTTCTACCCATTATTATTATTTTATTTGATGTATATTCTTTGAAATGTGCAAGATCTGTCTTTAAATTCCATGGGAGATTATTATCAACACCGATGACATTATTATTAGACATTGCCACTACATGAGAAATTATCATTTTTATACTGCCATGTCTGCCTTTATAGCAGGATGATGTTTATAATTTATCAGCTTGAAATCTTCTACTCCAAATTTAGATAAATCTTCTAAAGATTGAAGCTTAGGAATGCTTAGAGAGGGCAGATTTAATGGCTCTCTTGAGATTTGTTCTTTTGCCTGTTCAATAGAATTCTTATAAATATGCGCATCACCAAAAGAATGTATAAATCGTTTTGGAGTTAATTTTAATATCTCAGCAAAAATGTAAAGCAACAAAGCATAACTAGCAATATTGAAAGGAACTCCTAGAAACATATCTGCACTCCTTTGATACATATGACAACTTATAGTGCCGTTATTAATATAAAATTGTGACATTACATGACATGGTGGCAAGGCCATATTATCTAATTCACCAACATTCCATGCAGATAATATATGTCTTCTTCCATCAGGGTTTTCCTTTAAGTCTTTCAATAACTTCTTAACTTGATCAACTCCTCCCCAATCACGCCATTGAGAGCCATATACAGGACCTAATTTCTTCACAAGAGAGTTATTCTCATAACCTAAAGCTTTTCCTTGTTTATCTGCATTATCTGTCCAAATCGTTGAATATTTATTTAAATCTGTAAGCTCTTTTCTATCTTTACCAAATCTTATTTCTGCCAATCTTCTTTCATCACTAGAACCCTCTAGGAACCAAATTAATTCCGAGACCACGCCTTTCCAAGCCAGGGCTTTTGTAGTTACAGCAGGAAAACCTTGCTCTAAATCAAAATCTAATTGATGACCAAAAGAGGAGATAGTACCTGTATTAGTTCTGTCGTTCTTTTCATCCCCATTAATCAAAATATATTCGAGGAGATCTAGATAAGCTTTCATACTTTTTTCCTTGTAAAAACTAACATTACTAGACCAATAATTATCATTGGTATGCATAGTAGCTGCCCCATACTTATATAATCCAATACTACAAAACCTATGTGAGCATCAGGCTGCCTAAAGAATTCAATTATAAATCTTATCGCTCCATAAAGTATGAGAAATGACGAACAAACTATCCCATGAGCTTTTGAAATTTTTGAGATAAAAAGTAATAAAAAGAATAATAAAAAACCTTCACCAAAACTTTCATAGAGTTGAGAAGGGTGCCTTAGAAAACCAAAAGGATCTGTAGGAAAGATAAAACCCCAACCACCATCTGTCTGTCTTCCATATAGCTCTCCATTTAAGAAATTTCCTATCCTAACTAAGCCTAGTCCTATTGGCATGGATAAAGCGACTGCATCCATTAATCTAAGAAACTCAACACTATTTTTTCTAGAAAAGATGAACAAACTGGCAACTACTCCAGCAAGGCCGCCATGAAAACTAAGACCTCCTTGCCAAACATAAAAAAGAGATAAAGGATTCTCAATTAATTGAGCGTTGCCATAGAAAAACATATAGCCAATTCTTCCTCCACAAATAGCTCCAAAGAATAAGCCATATAAGAAGACCATATCATTAACCTTTTCCTTATCTAGCCCAAGCTCAATAATTATCTTATTTGTTTTAAGAAACATATAAATAAAAATAGCTGATGCAAGCCATGTAATCGCATAATATTGAACTCTTAAAGGACCAATGGTAATTAAGCTTGGATTGTTAAAAAATTCAGATAATTCAATAATCATATTATCGCCATGTATAAACAAATAATTAAAAGTAAAGATACCATTAATCTCTTAAGAGTATTCTCTTTTAAATAATGGGCCAAATATGCTCCATACTTGGCAGCAAAAACACTTGTCATGGAAATACCTAATACTGCTGGAATATAAATATAACCTAAACTTAAATTTGGTAAAGAAGTATTATTCAGGCCCATAAAAAAATATCCAAATGATGCAAAAAGTGCTATTGGTATTCCACAAGTAGCCGCAGTTCCAACGCTCATTTTCATACTTAATCCATAGCCCTTAAAGTAAGGTACAGAAAACATACCACCCCCTATACCTAATATTGATGATAAAAAACCTATACCAGAGCCAACTAAATAGGATAATAAGTTTTTGGGTTTTTTGTTATCAGATTTAAATTCAATACTTAATCCAATACGAGTAGCTGCAAATAATGCAAAAAATGCGATTATTTTTTTTAACAAGTCTCCACTTAGCTGAAGTGCAAATAAAGCACCCAAGAAAGCACCAAAAACAATACCAAAAGTTACAGGTTTTAAAATATCAAAATCTATTGCATCTTTCTTTTTATGAGCATATGCGGACGCAATACCTGTAAAAAAAATGCTTGCCATCGATGAGCCAATGGCAAGATGAATAATAACTGCCTCTTCAAACCCATAACTTAAAAAACTTGCGATGAGTACTGGAACTATTAATGTTCCTCCTCCAATACCAAACATGCCGGCTACCAAGCCAACAAACATTCCTAAGAATGAAAATATTATCAATCCTTCAATCATGATTAAACTCATTGCAAAAAGATGAACTAAGACTATTTAATACTTTTCTGTAAACCTCTTTTTTAAAAGAGACGATAGAATATAAGGGGTACCAATAAGAAACCCATTTATAATCATCAAACTCCTTATCAGGATCATTTTCAAAACTTATAGAAGTATTATCTCTTAATTTATACATAAACCACTTTTGTTTCTGACCTTTAATTTTTTTCTTTAAAAAATTTCGTCTCCTACTTTTTTTTGGAATATCATATTTAACCCATTCTCCCATCTCTTTTATTAATTTTACAGAAGTTGATTTAATTCCAACCTCTTCAAATAATTCACGTTTTGCAGCTTTGGAGGGATTCTCATTGAAATCAATGCCCCCTTGAGGGAACTGCCAACTATTAACATCTTTTCTTTTGCACAGGAGCAATTTACCATTATCATTAAGAATAATTAAACCAACATTTAATCTGTAACCGGGCTCTTTAATCATAAAAAAAGTACTGAATGAAATTAACTATATTTGACCTTGATAATACCATTCTTAGAGGAGATTCGGACTACTCATGGATACAATTTCTAATTGAAAAAGAGATAGTTGATGTTAAAAAATATAAAGATAAAAATGACTATTTTTTTAATCAATACAATCAAGGAACCTTAGACATATACGAATATTCCTCTTTTGCAATTGGTTCTTTTATTGAGATTGGTAAGGAAAAAATTTCTGTAATTTTTGAAGAATACCTATCAAGCGTTATTGAGCCAATGATAAATGTTTATGCACTGAGATTAATTCATGAACACTATGAGAATAATGATGAACTTCTTCTAGCTTCTGCTACTAATAAGATTCTTGTAGATATAATTGCAAAAAGGCTAGACTTTAAAAATGTTATAGCAACAATTCCTGAGACTGTCGATGGTGAGTTAACAGGAAGAATTATAAAGCCAGCAGCATTGGGAGAGGGCAAACTAAAGTTAGTAAGAGAGTGGATGCTTGAAAATAATTTCATTAATTTTGATGGCACAACATTTTATTCTGACTCAATCAACGATCTTCCTCTTTTATGTGCTGTAGAAAAAGCAGTTGGAGTTAATCCAGATTCAAAACTCAGGCATGAATGCATATCTAGAGGATGGGAAATTATAGATTTACCTTAGCTTAAAATTAAAAGTTAAAACGATTGATTGAGTCTGTCAGTTATTTATTTCCGAATCGATATTCTTATTAAGAATATAGACAAGTACCAAACAAATCATTATCAAAAATAAACTAGGGAGTGAAGCAAGTATCCATTGGCCTTCACTTGTGTAGTTATATATTTTAGATGATAAAGTTTCGAATCCAACAGGCCTCAACAAAAGCGTAGCTGGTTGTTCTTTTATAACTTCAATAAATACAACCAGCATACTCATTAAGATTGCAGGCCTCATTTGTGGAAAATAAAACAATAAGAATGCTTTTAAACTTGATACTGAAAATCCCGATAGCGCATTTTGCGAAGAAGGAGATATATTATTCAACGAAGCGGTCAAATATTTAAAAGCTGGTGTTATAAATCGCAAAGCAAGACAAAGAATTAAGCCTATAATTCCGAATGTTGTAATTGAAACATTAAAAATTGAATTAAAACTTACCAATAATCCAGCAGCAATTACGGAGCCTGGTACGGCATATCCAGAGGAGGATAAAGTAATCAATAATCTTAACTTCTTAGCATTAATAAAACTTAAAGCGAGTATTATCGAAATAGAAACTGTTAAGAATGAAGCAATTATCCCAAGCGCAATGGAGTTAATAAAAACTTTGAAATTGCTAATTAATGAACCATATTCATTAAGTATTGCCCAATCAATAACTTGATATAAAGGTAAGCAAAAAGTAATCAAAAATATTAAAGAACAAATAAAAGTAAATAAATATTGAATGAAAGTCTTTGGCTTAATTTTTTCATATCTTTCTGCAGTAGAAGACGCAACAGAGTGATTCTTTCTATAAAGAAATTTACTTAAGAACAGAAAGAAAAATACGAATATCAATAAATATGCCGCTAATCTTGCTCCCGAATAATAGCTTTGATAACCGAACCAGGCATTATAAATACCAACTGTGAATGTATTTATGTTTAAAGTTGAAACTCCACCAAAATCAGCAATTGTTTCTAAAATGACCAGTATTACTCCAGCTAGAATAGCTGGCCATAATGATGGGATAATTATTTTTTTTATAGCTTGATAATTTGTATTTCCCAAAGTTTTTGCAGCCTTAAATAATGAGACTCCCATTGTGGCTAATTGGGCTTTAGCTAAAAGATATATGTATGGGAATAATGCCATTGACATAACAACAGAGGCACCAAATAAATTTTTTATTGATGGTAGATATATTCCATTCTCTCTTAAAAAAGTTGCAAGAGGGCCAGCATATTCAAATGTTCCAACAAATATAAATGCATAGATATAGGCAGGGAAAGCTATGGATAGACTTAGCGCCCAACTAAAAAAATTATGTCCAGGAAATTTATACAAAGTTACAATTATTGCCAAAGGAACTGCTATCAAAGCAGAAATGAAGCCAGTTGTTATTGATAGAACTAAGGTGTTTTTAAACAAAGAAAAAAGATATTTAGAAGATAAAAATTGTGTATCAATTTCATAGAAAAATGCAGAATAGAAAAATCCAAAAAAGAAAATTAGAGCAAATGCTAGCCATGGTAAGGAGAGATAACTCCATAATCTTAGATGATGCATATTAATCTTTAATATTTATATTTTTGGGTTGATCTATAATTTTTTTTGATTTTGCTCCTAAAGACTCCAACTCTTTGATTTGATCAAATAGATTACCTTTTCCTTGAGAAAGTTTATTTTCTGCGCCTTCAAACGATCTTTCAGCTAGTCTTAAATATTTACCAATACTTGAGATATCTTCACTTAGGCCTGAAAATTTATCAATCAAATGACCAGCTCTTTTAGCAATTCTTGCTGCATTTTCGTTTTGTGAATCTAAACGCCATAAACTTTCAGCCATTCTTAGAATTGCTATTAGATTGGTAGGAGTCACAAAGCCCATCTGATTTTGCATAGCTATTCTTTGCAAGTCCCAATCATTTGATAATGCAAGAGAGAGAGCAGACTCCACTGGTAAAAACATCAAAACATAATCTGGAGAATTTAGTGTAGGTATATCTCTGTAATTTTTAGAAGATAAATTTTTAAGATGATCTTTTAACGAATTGATGTGGTCTTTTAAGTATTTTTCTTTTTTTTGTTCATCTTCCGCATCAACATATTTTGAGTATGCTGTCAGTGAAACTTTAGAATCAATAATAATATTTCTATCTCCAGGTAAATATATCACCGCATCTGGTATAACAATATTGCCTTTATCACTTTTGAAACCTTTCTGAACTTCGTAATCTCTTCCCTTTCTTAATCCAGATTCTTCAAGAGTTTTTTCTAAAAGTTGCTCACCCCACAAGCCCTGGGACTTTGAATCACCTTTTAAGGCACTTGTGAGATTATCAGCGTCAATACTTATTTTATTCGTTTGTTCAATAACTTTACTGACTTCATCTGTAAAGCTTTGCTTTGCTGCCGATTGCTCCTTTTTAAGTTCAATAATTTGAGTATTAAGGTCTTTTATCTGATCTTTAAAAGGGGCTAGCGTCTCATTTAACCTATCAAAATTATTTTTAGACAAGGTATCATTTTTTTCTTCAAGGATTTTATTTGCAAGGTTTACAAAATTCATTTCAATTACTTTGTTATTATTTTTGTTTAAAAAAATTGCAAAAGCGATCAAAACAACAGCAATGACTGCAATAAAACCTATAAGAATTAAACTTTCTTGTAACATAATCTTATTATTCCATTAAAATATCTCTCATACTATGTCTGAGTCAATTCTAAACCATTTTAAAGATTTAAAGTCCAAAGGGCTTAGTATAGATATAACTAGGGGTAAGCCCGACTCCTCTCAATTAGATCTATCAAACAAGTTGTTAAAAATGAATGTTGAACCAATAACTGACGACGGCGTTGATTTAAGAAATTATGGTGAGCCAAGTGGAATCAAAGCAGCTAGAGAGCTAGGAGCTAGTTTACTGGACGCTCCAATAGGAAATATAATTGCAGGCGAACAATCTAGCTTATTGCTCAGCTATCAAACGATACTAGCTCATTATATTCATGGCAAACCTTCTTCATGGAAAAGTCTTGAGAAACCAAAATTTATTTGTCCTGTTCCAGGATTTGATAGGCATTTTAGAATATTTGACGATTTTGACATCGAAGTAATAACTGTTCCACTTATCGAAGACGGAGTTGATCTTGCAAAGTTAAAAAATGTTTTAGATGAAAATCAAAATGTAATGGGAATAATATGCGTTCCTAGACATTCAAACCCTTCTGGTGAGGTTTATGCGGATGAAAATATCAATGGGATTTTTACCATCGGAAAAGCCTACTCAGATAAGTTTTTATTTCTTTTTGATCACGCATACTTAATTCATGATTTTTTACCGACAAAAAAACAAACACCTACATGGCAACTTGCATTAAATAATAATACTAATAATCAAACGGTTATTGTTACGTCATTCTCAAAAGTTACTTTTGGTGGTGGTGGCCTATCTTTCTTAGCTGCCGATGGAGATAATTTAGATCTTATTAAAAAAACGCGACTTTCAATGGTCATATGTCCTGACAAAATAAATCAACAAAGACATGTAGATTTATTTAAAAATAAAGAGGATATTGAGAGCCATATGACCAAGCATGCAAATCTTATAAGGCCTAAATTTGAAACTTCGTATGAAATTTTAGGAAGTATTTCAGATGATTATGGAACTTTTTCAAAACCAACAGGCGGCTATTTCATAACATACAAGACATCCAAACCAATTGCATCTGAGGTTATAGAGCTTTGTTCGGTGTTAGGAGTGTCACTTACTCCCGCTGGTGCCACATTTCCCAACAGCAATGACCCAAATAATAATATCATTAGAATTGCTCCGACTTTTATAGATGAAGATGAATTAAAAATTGCCATGGATGTATTCATCACATCCGTCCAAGTGGCTCATCTTGGACTTAAAACTTAATTTTTTGCCCTTTCATGAGGCATATATGACTTTCCATCAAAATCTGAAAAAATCTGTTTAATGTCAGGATGATTGGCCGGCAAACCCGAATCATCTAGAATTAAATTTTGCTCTGAGACGTAGGCTATATAAAAAATTTCTTCGTTTTCTGCAAATATATGGTAGAAGGGTTGTTCTTTTTTTGGCCTAATTTGTTCTGGTATTGCCAAATACCATTCCTCAGTATTTTTGAACTCTGGATCTAAATCAAAAATAACACCTCTAAAATTTAAATACTTATGTTTTACAATATTTCCTATAGAAAACCTTGCTTCTATTAATTTCTTCATTATATTTATAAGTTAAACCATTTTAGGGATTTTGTCATGACGGAAAATATCATAGTAGTATCATCGAATGAAATAGCAGGAAAAAATATTCTTGAACATATTGGAATAGTTCAAGGAAGTACGGTTCGATCCAGAAATTTTGGATCAGACATGTTTGCCACTCTTAAAAATATTGTTGGTGGCGAGCTTGTGGGGTATTCTAAATTATTAGCATCGGCTAGAGAACAAGCATATGAAAGAATGTTAATTGATGCTAAGTCAAAGGGCGCAAATGCTATTGTTGGTTTCAGATTTCAAACATCTACAATTACTCAAGGAGCATCAGAAATTCTTGCTTATGGAACTGGAGTTAAAATTTAAAAGGAAATAATTATGAATAAAACTGAAAAAATAGCTTTTAGAGAAGCTGTAATAGTTGTTCTTATGGGAGCAGTTATTAATTTTCCACTTCAAACTTTTTTATTATGGCTAACAATAGACAGCTGGAGTTGGTCTAACCCAATAACAATATCTCTATTTACTCAGTCAATACTTACTTTTGTTGCACTATTACGGGTGTACTCAATAAGAATGAGATTCCAGAGAGGAAAATTTTAATATTTTTAATCTTTAGTTTTCTGTTTTTTATGATTCATTCTATTTTCTCTCATCTTCATTCTATGATTGATCATGTCCTTACACCAAACATCATAAACTGTGGAGTAATTCGAAGCTAAATCAGCTAAAGCCATAGCCTCTATCCATTTTTCATCATTCCATGACTTATCTTTTTCTTCACCATTAACCTTGATGTCATCAAACACATCATCTGCAGCAGATAAAAACCAACCAATACCAGCTTTAGTCTCCATGCAAGACTTAAAACTCATTAAATGATTAGGATTTTCTCTTTTTGGTTTGTCCTCTTCTTTATGATGATCTGCGAAAATATTCGAAGAGATAGAAATTATAACCACTAGCGCTAATAAATTTTTCATATTTTTTCTCCTAAAAAAATCTCTAGTCTTATAGACTAAACTTTTTTATAAAAAGTTCAAATTTACTATTTACTTTATAAAAAAAATATTCATAATGCTTCGATATTTATACTCATAGGCATAATCTCTTATGCTTATCAGTATGACTATCCTTGATATTATCCAGATTAGTAGTGTTTTATTCGGTACTTTATTAGCTGCGCCTCTTATTGTCTCAAAGAAGCATAAAAAGCGAATGTTTGGCTTATCTGCAATAGCTACTGGAAGTATTTTGGCAATGATTGTTCAATTAAATGCTGGCTTATATTATTTCTTTTTTGCATCTGCCTTTTGGTTTCTTAACTCTGCACTAGCAATGAGAAAAATGTTTAGAACAAATAAAAAGCTTTCTTAATGATTCATAAACTCTTCATATTTGAGTTTAAATATTCCTTTTTTATTTGAATTCATAAAATTAAACATTGCTTTTCCTACTTTGAAAGCAGATATAAATCTAAGGTTTTTGAGAGGTCCAACCATCAAGGGTTCAAACAGCTTAGCTCCAAACTCCATAAGTGGAATCTCAAATCGAAATTTATCATTAGGCCTATTACCTAAAAGATGTCCTGGCTGAGCTATTACAACAGTTTCATAGCCAATTAATTTAATTTCTTCTTCCATCTTTCCTTTTGTTTGAAGATATAAGTTACTCGAGTCTTTATCAGCTCCAATTGCAGAAACAACAGCTATAGATTTAGCACCAGCAGTAAAAGCCTTTTTGGCTAAGTTAATTACAAAACTATAATCAACTTCTATAAACTTTTCCCTTTTGGATTCTTTAATATATATGAGCTCAGAAGTATCAAGTCTTGTACCAATTGATATATAGATATGATCAAATTTAGGCATATTAAATTCATCGATTTTATTAAAATTTAATATATATTCTTTAAGATCATCTGATTTGTTATTAAGAGGGCTTCTTGAAAGCAGGGAAACGTCACCACCTTTTTCTTTAATAATCTTTAAAATCTCACCACCAACTAAACCTGTAGCCCCAATAACTAAGCTTCTTATTTCTTCCATTTAATTTTTACTAATTATGAGATTAACAAGTTCATCCACAGATAAAGTTCCATCAATGGTAATTTGTGCCCATTTTTCATACATTGGTTTTCTTTCATTAAATGCATCTTCAATAGAAGTGCCTTCAGGAACCGCAAGACCTCTTTTCTGACCACCTCCAATTCTATTTTTGATAATATTTAGTGGAACCGAAATATATATAATTTTTGAAAATTCTTTTAAGTGATTCATAGATTTTTCAGAATAGATTGCACTGCCGCCAGTTGAGATGATAGAGACATCATTTTTTAAATTTAAAATAACACCTTCTTCAGCCAGGCGAACAAATTTATATCCCTTGGAATTTTTAAGCTCTTCTAAAGATTGCTTAAATTTAGTTTCAATTAGAATATCTGTATCAACAAAACTTTCTTTAATTTTCTCGGATAAAGCTCTTCCTAAAGTTGATTTACCTGAGCCAGCCATGCCAATAAATGTAAAACTAGTCATTATTTGATCCAAATTTGTTAGTTGCATTAATAAGTTCGTGAGTAATTTCTTTTTCAAATGCCGTATGGCCAGAGGAGGGTGCAATTATTAATTCTGCTTCGGGCCAATTTTGAGACAATTCCCATGCAGTGGTCATAGGGCAAACCATGTCATACCTTCCTTGAACAATCACTGTAGGTATCGATCTGATAATATCTATGCCTTTCTCAATTAATTGATTTTCTTCCTCTAAGAACCCTTTATTTACAAAATAATGGTTTTCTATAAGTGCAAATGCAAGCGCAAATTTAGGTTCAGAAAAACTTTCTGCCATTTCAGGCCTATAACTTAAACTGCTAGTAGAGCCTTCCCACTTAGACCATGCTATAGCTGCATTTAATTTTTTTTCTTCATCATCACCAAGAAATATTTTGTGATATGCAGATATAAGATTATGTCTATCTTCTTCATCTATTGGTTCAAGAAAATATTGCCATGCTTCTGGGAAGACATTACTCGCACCGTATTGATAAAACCATTTCAATTCCTTTTCTCTAAGCATGAAGATTCCTCTCAGTACCATCTCACTGACTGAATCAGGATATGTTTGAGAATAGGCAAGGGACAATGTACTTCCCCATGAACCACCAAAAACTAGCCATTGTTTAATACCAAGTTTTTTCTTAAGATTTTCAATATCTTCAACCAAATCCCATGTTGTATTTTTTTCAAGGCATCCGTGAGGTTTGCTTCTGCCACAACCTCTTTGATCAAAAATAATAATTCTATAGGCTTCTGGATTAAAAAATTGTCTAACTATCTTGCTACCACCACCACCTGGACCACCGTGTAAAAATACAGCAGGCTTACCATCTGGATTACCACATTGCTCATAATATACCTGATGATTATCTGCTTCTAAAAAACCATAATCATAAGGCTCAATTGGAGGATATAAAGATAATCGATCTTTCATTATCTATATTAAGATAGTCTATTTTTTAAAGACTTTATATTTTTGGAAATTTGTACACTTTTAGTTTTGAAAAACAATTCATGGTTCTCTTCCACAACCTCTAAATCATATAAATAGTTTGCCATTAAACCATTAGACTGCATCATTCCTTTTGTTGATTTATCTGCATTTAAATTTATTCTGTCTAGTATTGCTCCATTACCAAGATGAAATCTTCCAACTGGATCATTCGGAAGACCATCTTCTCTTGTTGACTCTGTCAAATAAGTTACAGCTTGTTTTAAAAAATCTTCATCTGTACATGAGCCATCTATACATTGTTCATGAGTAAGAGGCGCATTTTTTTCAAGCCATGTCATAAGGCCAGGAATCGGAGACAAAGTAAGAAATTGGTTTAAGTCTGGAAGCTCTTGCTTTAATTTTTTTGCAACTCTTTTAATAAGGAAATTCCCAAAAGATATACCTAGTAAGCCATTTTGACAATTTGAGATTGAATAGAATATACCTACATTTGCATTTTCAGCATTTATTTCATTTCTTTCTATTTTTATAATACTTTCTATCGACTCTGGAACCTCTTCACATAAAGCAACTTCTACGAAAATTAATGGATCATCTGGGATTAAAGGATGAAAGAAAGCAAAACATTGTCGATCATTTGGAGCTAATCTTGCTCTTAGATCGTCCCAGGAATTTATTTCATGAACAGCCTCATAGGCAATAATTTTTTCTAGTATATTTGCAGGTGTTGACCAATCTATTTTTTCTAGCACTAAGAAAGAAGGGTTAAACCAGTATTTAAATAACCTCAAAAGCCCAGCATCAAAAGGTTTTAATTCAGGATTATTAAGTGATCTTATTCGCTCTCTAAGTGTAACAAGTTTTGAGGTCCCATTTGATGAAGCATTTAAACGTCTAAACAATTCAATCCATTTAGGTTCTGAGGTCTCACTGATATTTTTTAAATTCCTCTCATTTTTATCCAATGAATAAATTTCTACATTTTTAATAAGATTGTTAGTATCAATATCGTAATTTTTTGATAGAAATATTAAGAATTTTTCGAGCTTCTCATTTGATAGATCTTCTATTAAATTTAGCAAATGATCAGCATAAACGAGAGTTGAAACTTCTCCTGAAGTTGACATTACTAACTCTGTAGCTTTATTTATATCTTTATGAAGGGTTCCAAAGGTCTTCGATCCAAAAGTATTAAACTTTTGAGCTCGCTTCGTAATAGAAGAAATCATATTTTGAAAGAAATTCATATGTAAATTATGCCATTAATTATTAGCTAGTTAAAATCAGAATTAGTAGTTGAATAGATATATAAGGTATTTTGGTTGATTAGTTATTTTTAATCATTTTTTCAGTTTCAACCCATAGCTTTCTAGCGTCATCAGAGTCGACTGCCCAATCAGCAACTCCAAAAAATCTAGTCATTGATTCATCAAGATTCACTTTTCTTTCAGCGACATCACAATTTTCACAAAAAACACCACCCATATTTTCAAGCATTGAGCTAGTTGCACACCATAATGTTGTTGAAGAGCCTTGAGAGGGAGATTTAAAAAATTTAGCTGCCATATCTGATAAAGTCCCATCTTCTTTTTTCCAACCTAGAGCAACCATTTCTTCATTTGCTAAATGTCGTTGCAATGGAGTAAGAATACCACCAGGATGCACAGAAAAACCTCTTCCTCCAAATTCTTTCATCTGACTATCAAATTCAATAGCTAATAAAGAGGATGCTGTTTTAGATTGACCGTATGCAGCCCATTTTTCATAAGGAGCATTATTAAAATGTACATCATCCCATCTTATTGCAGAAATTTGATGTGCTGATGATGACAAACTAACTAATCGAGATTTCTTTGCATTTTTCATCGAATTCATTAATTCTTTAGTAAGTACAAAATGACCAATTTGATTTACAGCAAACTGACTTTCCCAATTTTTATAAACTCTAGTTTCAGGGCATGCCATTATCCCAGCATTATTAATTAAGATATCAAGCGTATTGTTTGCACTATTAAACGAATCTGTAAAGCTTTTTACTGAGCTCAGATCTGCTAAATCCATCTCAAAAATATCTTCTCTTGGAATGATGCCTGATAATTCTTTGGTAGCAACATCTAATCTTTTTGCAGGAATAAGGACTCTAGCTCCATTTGCCTTAATGGCTTTTGTTGTTTCAAGCCCTATACCAGAATAACCTCCGGTAATAATTACAGTTTTATCAGCAAGGTTTATATTTTCTAGAATTTCAGAAGGTTCTGTTTTTGCTCCAAATCCGGACATTAATGGTTTTTGATGCTGAGATATCATTATTTATTTAGTCCCTAAAATTATTAAATTGGAGAGGAAGATCATATTTTTGATCTTTAATTATTTGCATGATCTGTTGAAGATCATCTCTCTTCTTTCCGTTAATACGAATACTTTCGCCTTGAATTGAAGCTTGAACTTTTACTTTAGATTGTTTTACTAGAGTAGTAATTTTTTTACCTAACTCTCTATCAATTCCTTCTTGCAGATTTATTTCTTGACGAGCAGACCCATTAGATACTTCTAATGCCCCAGGTTTTAGAGTCTTTAAGTCTATACCTCTTTTTGATAAAGACTCATGAAGCACTGGCTCCATTTGTTTAATTTGAAAGTCTTCTTTAGTAAAAAGTAAAATTTGATTATCTGTAAGAGTAAATTCTGCACCTGTTCCTTTAAAATCGAATCTAGATTTCAAAACTCTATTTGCTTGATCAACAGCATTGGTTAATTCATGTGTATTGATTTCAGATTTAATATCAAAAGATGCCATATTATTGGTTTAAGTTTATACCTTATTCTATATGCCAAAAAGAAAAAAGAAAAAGATTTTATTAAATGGTGGCCTGAGGTGGAATCGAACCACCGACACAAGGATTTTCAATCCTTTGCTCTACCGACTGAGCTATCAGGCCTGTAATTGAAGTTGGATTATAGAAAAGATTCTTGCCAATGTCATTAAGATTAATAAGTGTAATTAATTAAGAACGAACCCTTTCGTTTGAAGGGTCATATAAAGAACCTTTACCAACTATTTTAACAGTCATAGGATATAGTCCATCCCCATCTTCATTAAAGTATGAAATCAATAGCTGCTTTCCTGGTATGGCTATATTCTTAGGTAAATAACCCATAACAACATGTTTTTTTATTGATGGACAATACGACATAGCAGTGGTGTAGGACCTTCTACCCTTGGTGTCTATAGGGACTTCCCCAGTTGCAGGATCAATAATTGGCGATATACCAACAGGGTATCTCGAACCTTTTCCAGATACATTTAGATCATCTAACGTCATTGTACATAGGATTGCACATGGATCTTCTTCTCTGTGAGAAAGATGTGCTGCCTTACCATGAAAATCTGCTTCTTTTACTAACCCTCTTTGGATTGCTGATTCACAAGAATTATAATCAGTCTCCAATTCAGCACCCTGTAATCGAAAGCTTTTTTCTAGGCGCCTACTATTAGCATATGTCTCTATACCAACTGGAACAACTCCAACCTCAAGAAGAGAATCATAAAGTGCTAAACCATCTTCTTTATCATTGTTTAAATAAATTTCCCATCCACTCTCGCCAACATAAGAAATACGTGCCGCCCAAACATCAATTTTCTTTCCACCAGATAAATTAAGTGTTAGATTTTTTGCTGTTACAAAAGGAAAATTCTCAATACTAATTTCATTAGGATCAATAAAGTTACCTAAAGCTTTTTTTGCTTCAGGACCCCATAATCCAAGAGTAGCGATATCATGAGTTCTAATATTTATGTCTGCATTGAGACCCATATCATCTCGATGATTTCTCAGTGTTACCCAATCACGGTTGCCATCAGCACCTCCAGTAACAACTCGATAACGTTCCTTACCTAAACGAGAGATTGTAAGATCTGCATGAACTCCTCCATCTTCATCTAAAAAATTAGTATAAATCACCCGACCTTCTGGAGTATTTCCTCCAACCTTAGCTACAGATAGATATTCCATCATTTGCTCTGCATCTGGGCCTTCAATATCCATAATTGGGAAGTGAGATAAATTAATCATTCCTACTGAATCACTCATTGCAAGATGTTCTGCATTTGCTACTTCATATGGAACATGTCGATGGTCCCATTCATTTTCTCTTATCGGAATATCTTTTAAATAAGTGCCAAGTTTTTCACGATTGCTTTCGTAAGCTAAGGAGCGTTCCCAGCCAGCAACTTCATTATCAAAATAACCGCCAAGCTCTTTTTCTCTTTCAAAAAAAGGACTGACATATAACTCTCTATTACTAATATACGGCTCTCTTGGATGAACAGCAGGGGTGTATATAGTTTGAGCATTTTCAAAGGATCGTGTTTTTACAAAATCTTTTTCTTTTTGTGCAGGGTAAAATCTGTCGATATTGAATGAATGCATATCAACTTGGGTTTTACCATTAATCATCGCTTCAGCACATAATCTTGCACATCCAGGACCATCCTTAACCCACACCGCTTCGCATAACCAAAAACCTCTAACTTCAGGACTTTCACCGATTAAAGAACCAGCATCAGGGGTGACAGATAAAAGACCATTAAATGAACTCTTCTCATCCCAGCCTAGTTCAGCAAGAATAGGTGTTGTTTCAAATGCCTTTTCTAGTGGCTCTGCAATTTCTTCAAGACTTAAGTATCTCATTGAATCAGATGTCATTGTTTTCGTAGGATTGCCAATATCTTCTGGGTCTACTAAACGAGGCTCTTTATCTTCATAATATCCCCATTCAAGCATTCCTCCGTGAAGTCTACCGGTATCTCTAACATAAGCAGAATTACCTTGATCACGAAGTAAAGGATATACCAACAATTCTTCTGTTCCTTGTATTTCAGGCAGAGGCCCAAAAAATAATAAAGGATGCTCAACTGGCATTAGTGGAATAGGAACACCTGCCATTTCTCCCATCAATGGGCCCCATATTCCTGATGCGATTACAACTTTTTTAGTTTTAATGGTTCCTTTATCAGTCTTAACGCCAGTAATATGACCATTCTCCATTTCGAATCCTACAGCTGGCGTGTCGGTATATGTGGATAACGCGCCTTTTTCTTTAGCATATTCAACTGCAAAATTAACTACATCTTGTGAACGCGGAGTAACTAAACCAGCATCTGGATCCCACATAGCACCTCGAATAGAGTCTTCATCTAAAAGTGGAAATTTTTCTTTAGCTTCAGATGCAGAAATTAATCTAACGTTAGTTCCGAAAGCTTTTCCTGATTCAACTTTTCTTTTAAGTTCTTCCCATCTAGCATCATCATCGATTCTGCAAATTTCTAAACCACCTTTTTTTAAAAAGAAGCCGTTTTCTTCGTAAAATTTTCTACTAAAATTAGTAGCCCAACAACCCAGCTTGTCATGCGTTGTATTGTATACAAAATCTGAAGCATGAGCTGTGGATGCTATATCTGATGGAATTATGGTAGATTTTTCCAAACCCACTATATTTTTTTGGCCTAATTCTGTGAGCCAGTATGCGAGCATTGAACCAACAATGCCACCAACTCCAACAATTACAACCTCAGCATCAGTTGGAAATTTAGAAGATTTCATAGCCACCCATTTTAGTTATCAAGAATATCTACAATATAAACTCTGTGAATATAACTGTCCATCGATTATTTCTTAATGAATTAAATAAATTTTTATTGGAAATTTACTCGATTATTTTAAAAAATAGGGAGTGAAAAGTAGGCATAAAACATTTAATCTAGTGCTTTAAAACCAGATGCTTTTTCATAATCTTCATTACAAAAAAACTTATCCATCTGATCTATTAACCAAAGCCTATTTTCTGGATCAGACATATCTAGATGTTTTTCATTTATTAGAGTGGTTTGATGAGATTTCCATAATTCCCATGCTTCTTGCGAGACATTTTCTAAAACTTCTTGACCTTTTGGCCCTGGCATTGGGGGCATACTTAGAGCTGGCATTTCTTTTTGAAATTTTTTACAGAAGACTTTTTTACTCATAATGTTTGTATTATAGACTTAATAGGCTTAGGCATTCCAAACATATCTATATCAGCTTTATTTATCCACCTATATTCTAAATTTGTTTTTAGTTTAAAAGTGTCCTCGTATTCAGAAATATCTACTCTTATATCAAGATCAATATGAGATAACTTATGTTTTTTGTTTATGGTCTCGTTCTTTAAAATCCTTTTTCTCAAAAGGCATGAATCTTTTTTTGCTTGTATCTCAAGAGGAGTCCATAAACTTTCCCAGAATGTCTTCTCGTTTTTTTTAAACAATAAAACATGATCTTGAGAATAGGCAAGAATAAAATGTATCCTCTTTTTTGGTTTTATCTTTTTATCAATTCGTTTTCTTGGATCAGCAATATCAAATGCGCTCTTACAAGATAAATTGAGCGGACACTGATCACATTGAGCACTATGAATATTACAAACAGTTGCCCCAAGATCCATTATTCCCTGTGTGTATTCAAAGATGTTATTTTTAGGTGTCAAATCTTTTGATAAGTTCCACAATTCCTTTATTGAAGATGCTGAAGAATTATTTTCTACCATTTTATATCTTGATATAATTCTTTTTACATTAGCATCTAAAATTGGATATGGCTTCTTGTAAGCAATGGACATTATTGCTCCTGCAGTAGATTTCCCAATTCCTGGTAAGGATATTATTTCATCAAATTTTTTTGGAAATATATTATTAAAGTCATTCTTAATTAATTCTTTTGTTTTATATATATTTTTAGCCCTTCTGTAAAAACCAAGACCAGTCCATAGTGCCAATATGTTTTCTTCTGAGGCATTTGATAACGATTTTAAATTAGGGTATTTTTTAATAAATATATTAAAAAAAGGTATCACAGTCTTTACTTGGGTCTGCTGTAACATGATTTCAGAGATCCACACTCTATAAGGTGTTATATTTTTTCTCCATGGGAGAGCCTCTCTTCCATTACTTTTATACCATGCTGTTATATTTGATGAGAAAGAAGATTGATTACCCTTCATATAAATTAATCCTATTTAAGATATTATTATGCTCATCAAATTCATATTGAATTGGAGCACCGGTAGGAATCTCAAGCTTCACAATATCCTCTGATGAGATGTTATCTAACTCCATTATTAAAGCCCTTAGAGAATTGCCATGAGCGGCTACTAAAATATTCAAGCCTTTTGTTACTTTTGGCATAATTTCTTTTTTGAAATAGGGAAGTACTCTTTCCGCTGTATTTTTTAAGCTCTCGCCATCAGGAGGTGGAATATCAAAAGACCTTCTCCAGATATGTACTTGTTCTTCTCCCCATTTTTTCCTTGCATCGTCTTTATTTAAACCGGCAAGACTTCCATAATTTCTCTCATTCAAAGCCTCATCTTTGATGATTACAATATTTCTTTGATTGATAGTCTCTAAGATTATTTGGCCAGTTCTTTGAGCCCTAGAAAGGGCTGATGTGTACATAATATCAAATGAAATATCTTGAGAACCAATTAATAGACCAGCATTTTTAGCCTCTTCTAAACCTGTTTCAGTTAGGCCTGGATCTTTCCATCCAGTAAATAAATTTTTGGCATTCCATTCACTTTGACCATGTCTTACTAGAATTAGATTTCTTTTTTTCATTTTTATATTTTGAACCACATTTACATCATTTTAATAGATAATGTGCGCATGGATAAATTTATTTTTTTTCTGATCGAGCATTATTATTATTCTGTACCACTATTTTTGGTCTTCATTCTATTAATTGTTTCAAATGCATCAAAAGGGGGTAAAAAAATTAACTCCCAAGAGTTAATAAATCTATCAAATCAAGACAAGGCAAAGATCATAGACTTAAGACCTTCAAATGATTTTAGTAAAGGACACATAACAGGTTCTGTAAACATACCTTCAAATGATATTGAAAGCAGATCTCATGAAATTAAGTTAAAAGATCAAGAGTCATTAATATTGGTTTGTGAAATGGGAAGCCAGTCTGGTAATACAGGAGAATTGCTAAAAAAGCAGGGGTTTAATGACATTCTCATTTTAAGAGGCGGTATCGGACAATGGAGGATGGATAATTTACCTTTAATTTAAATCCCAAGTTCTTTTATCTTCTTTGCTAAAGTATTTCTTCCTAACCCAAGCAAAACCGCTGCCTCATTTTTTTTGCCGTTAGACTGATCTAGTGCTGTCTTTATGATTATTTTTTCTAGTTTTGAATTAGCGATATCTAACAAGCCTTTGTCAACATTTACTGCTGCATTTTTAATCCAACTAGTAAAGCTTTCTTCCCATGATGAAGATGTAGAAGAGGGTTCTAGAATTTCATATTCTTTTATTTCACTAGGCAGATCTTGAACTTTTACATTTTGAGTAGGACTCATTAAAGTAAGCCAATAACAAATATTTTCTAATTGTCTAACATTTCCAGGCCAATTATATTTATGGAGTGCATTTAGAGATTCATCAGTTAAAACTCTTAATTCTTCACCAAGGGAATCTGAATGAATTTTTAAGAAATGCTTCGCTAATAAAAATATATCTTCCTTCCTATCGCGAAGAGATGGGACTTCTATTTTTATTACATTCAACCTATAGAAAAGATCTTCCCTGAATTTAGTTTGAGAAACTAAATTATGAAGATTTTGATGTGTTGCCGCAAGAATTCTTACATCAACCTTTATAGGCTTATCACCACCAACTCTATAAAATTCTTTGTTTGATAAGACTCTTAATAGTCTTGTTTGTGATTCAAGGGGCATATCGCCAATTTCATCAAGAAACAATGTTCCACCATTAGCCTGCTCAAATCTTCCTATTCTTTTATCAACAGCTCCAGTAAAAGCGCCTTTCTCATGACCAAACAGCTCGGATTCAACAAGTTCTTTGGGTATGTCAGCCATATTTAAAGCAATAAAAGGCATATCGCTTCGAGGACTATTAGTATGAAGAGACTTAGCTATTAACTCTTTTCCAGAACCTGACTCGCCTTGCACTAATACCGTTGCATTAGTATTTGAAAGTTTACCAATAGCTCTAAATACTAATTGCATTGAAGGTGCTTCACCAATTATATCTGTTTGAGCTTTTTTCTTGAGGCCTTTTGTTTTTGGTTTCTCTTCAAGCGCTCTATTTATAATCTCTGTCGCTTCCTCTAAGTCGAAAGGTTTTGGGATATATTCAAAAGCACCACCGCCATAGGAATCAACAGCTGCTTGCATGTCTGTAAAGGCAGTCATAATAATCACAGGAATATGATCAAAATTATTATTAATATGTTTGAGTAAATCGTAACCAAGCATGCCAGGCATTTGAACATCAGTTAAAATTAAGTCAGGCTGTTCTGTTTTTAGTCTCTCTACAAGGTCATCGCCTGAAGAGAATGTTGTGATATCAAACCCAGAGCTTGAAAGACTTTCCTCAAGGACAACCCTTATAGCATTATCGTCATCAGCTACCCAGATTTTATGCACTTTGAGCCTGAATATCTTCTAATTTGAGAGGCATTAAAATCGAAAAAACCGTACCAGTGTGATCAGACGTAAAGTCTATCGACCCACCATGCACTCTAATGATATCTTGTGATATTGAAAGCCCTAATCCAGAACCTTCCTCTTTGCTTGAAACCATTGGAAAGAATACTTGATCATGAATATCTTCAGGAATTCCAGGGCCGTTATCTATAATATCAATAACACACAATGTTGAATGAACAACTCCGTTTATGGGTTGACCGTATCTAATCCTTGATTTAATTACTATTTTTGCGTCTTGAGTTTCTGCTAGGGCTTGTTGTGCATTTTTAACTATATTAAGTACAGCTTGTATGAATAAATTTTCATCACCATTTAATTCAGGAATGCTAGGATCATAATCTCTATATATTCTTAAACTAGTATTTTCATCAGCCTCTGTTAAAGCAAACACTTTTTCTAAGGCAGAGTGAATATTAAATAATTCAAGACTAGTTTTAGTAGGCGGAGTTAAAATTTTGGTTACTATTTGATTCAATCTCTCTGTTTCATCTGTAATTATTTTTAAGAATTTATTTGAAAAATCATCTTTTAACTTTGATGAGAGAATTTGAGCACTTCCTTTAATGCCTGAAAGAGGATTTTTAACTTCGTGTGCAAGAGTTCTGGCAAGATTAGCTGCGATTTTTTGTGTAGAAAAAGTTTTAGAAGAATCAATAATTTTATTAAGATTGTCAGTGCATAAAAGCTCAATAATTAAAAAATTATCTGACTGTGACCAACTTACCGTCAGATCTACCATTCTACTTTTTTCATTAGGTTTAAAAAGTTTAAAATCCCTTTTTGTTTTTGATACTTCAGAATGAATAGTATTTTCTAGTAGTTTTATTAATTCATTATTTGTTTCTTTTGAAAATTGATTTGCTAAAGGAGTATCTTCACCCTTTACCTTTATCCATCCATTTGCTTTAGCAGAATCATTTAACCAAATGATATTAAATTTTGTATTTAATACAATAATTTCAGATGTAAGCTGATTAAGCAGAGAGGTATGTAGTCCTTCTAAATTAGCCATTAAAAAAACCGACTCCCTTTTTAGGGAGTCGGTAAAATAGAGGAGTTATTTTGATAGTGTTCCAACAATGTGGGACAGAATTTTGTATGGATCTGCATTTGAAGCAGGTCTTCTATCTTCAAGGTAACCATTCCAATTATGTTCAACCGTATAGACTGGTATTCTTATACTTGCTCCACGATCACTAACTCCGTATGAGAATTGGTCGATGCTTTGTGTTTCATGAAGTCCAGTTAATCTCATATCATTATCAGAGCCATAGGAAGCAATACCTTCTTCATGCACCTCTCCTAACTTATCGCACATTGAATTGAATAATTCTTCAGAGCCAGCAGTTCTCATCGCTTCATTTGAAAAATTACAGTGCATACCAGAGCCATTCCAATCTCCAGTTTTAGGTTTCGGATGAATATTCACTCCAACGCCAAATTCTTCAGCGATTTTGTATAGCATGTATCTGCTTACCCATAGGTCGTCAGCTGCTTTGATACCTTCACCAAAACATTGATATTCCCATTGACCTAAAGCAACTTCTGCATTTGTTCCAGTAAGCTTAATTCCCATATCTAGACACGCAGCAAGATGAACATCTGATATTTCTCTGCCAACAACGTTTCCTGCACCAACTCCGCAATAATATTCGCCTTGTTCTCTAGGCTCGCCATCTTCCCAACCTAAAGGCTCGCCAGTTTGAGGATCTGTAAAAAAGAATTCTTGTTCAAAACCAAACCACCACTCATCAGTTACAACGGCCTCAGCAGCTGCACGATTGTTTGAAGGATGGGTTGTATGATCAGCTGATTGAACTTGAGTCATAACCAAATCATGTCCATTACTATTAGCATATGTTTGAACTGGAATTAAGAGACAGTCTGAGCTTCCGCCTTCAGCTTGTTGAGTTGATGATCCATCAAACGACCAATCTGGTGGTGTTTCTGCACTAGTTGCCTTAACTTTACTTCTCATTGAAGGCTCAGGCTGATAGCCATCTAGCCATATATATTCATAAGTTTTGTAGTCTGCCATTATTTCTCCTAAATTTGTTTAAGCAATAATTATGATGCAATTTAAATGCCATATAATAAAGACTTAAATGCACTTAATTTGAACTTATTATGCATTATAAATGTGCAAAAATCATATTTTTGCATTAAAAAAATACAATTATGTAATTTTTAAAAAATCCTGTATTTTATTAAATTTTTCCTTAAACGACGAATAAGAGTGATCTCCCCCATATAAAATATCAATATGAGAGCCAGAAAAATATGAGGATGCATCGTTATAGTTTAGAATTTCATCTCCAGATTCGAGCAAAATCATTAGATTTTTTGGTTTCAGTATTTTTTTATAACTAAGCGATCTTATATAATCTATATCATTTTTTGTGATTATGAATTTATTTCCATTAGAATAATTTTTATTTTTTCCTAAATGCATCTCAAAATCTTTTAAAGGAGGAATCGCAGGATTAATTAAAACTGCTTTCTTATTATATTTTTGAGAAAAAAAAGAGGCATAGTAACCACCTAACGAACTGCCCATAAAAAAAATATTTGGTTGATTTGACTCTATCAAATTAATTATTTGATCATGAGCATCATGAAAATTGTCATGAATATTAGGCGTTATTAGAATTGTATTTCTTGTTCGTCTTGAGATAAATTTATGCAAATCTTTAGCTTTTGTGGAATCCGAGGAGGATTTAAAGCCATGAAAATATAGAATAGTATTATTCATTGTTGATAATATTTTTAATATTATCTTTTGAAGATATCCCAGATAAAAATATACTTTCTAACCATTCTGTAAGAAATCTGTTTTGTTGTTTTTTTTCATCCCAAGATTGGATTACTGATTTATGTATAAAAAAAGGAATTGGTTTTTCACCTTGATAGGATGTTACTTCAGCTAATTTAGCATCAAGACTAATTTGAATCCTTAATACAAATTCATTCAGTTTAATCTCATTCGATGTTATTTGCTTTGCTTCAATAACGACAGTATGTTGAGTTTTGCTTAATACTAAGAAACTGATTTGTTGATTGCTAAAATCAGGGTTTATTGTTTCAAAAAAGTACTTTTTCATAGAAAAAGATTTCAATAACTTAGAAAGTCTTAAAAAGTTACTTTCACAAATTGCTAGGTGATGAGAGGTAATTGGAAGCGTTTTAAGCATAATTAAATTCTATAGATTTTTTTAATTGGTGTATATTCCTGACACGCAACTAAATACCTTTTAACAGACTCAGTTTCTTCAATACAAAATTTTTGTATTGCCTCTCTGAAGTCTTTTTGAAGGATAAAATGAAAAGAACTGGATTCTATAGGCTCAAATCCTCTTCTAATTTTATGCTCTCCTTGAACGCCTGGATCAAAAAATTTGATATTATTTTTAATACAGTATTCAATGCCTTGGTAGAAGCAGCACTCAAAATGTAAGCTATCAATATTTTCAGAGGCACCCCAGTGCCTTCCAAAAAGTGTATCCGATCCTTCAAAACATAAAGATCCTGCAATAATTTCATCATTACGAACAGCAAAAAAAATGACTGGGTTTAGAACTTCTCTGCTCTTGTGAACTAATTTAAAAAATTCCTGATTTAAATAGGGTGCTTGCATCCTTTCGGCGTATGTATTCACATAGAATTTATAGAAAATGTCCCAATCTTCTTGAGATAGATTACTTTTATCTTTTATATCAAATGTGATATCGAGTTTAGAGATTTTCTTTCTTTCAGCTCTTATATTTTTTCTCTGTTTTGAAGTAAAAATATTAAGAAAGTCTTCAAAGTCTTTATAGTCTTTGTTATTCCATACAAATCTATAACCGCTTCTCTCAATAAAGTTATTATTTTTCAAATCACTTTGCAGTTCAGTATCTGGAAAAAGAACATGCCAAGTTTCTATATTTTTTTCTGTCATTAGGTCTTTGCCTGCATTAATTAAATCACTATTAGACAATCCTTCAGTAATACATTTTCTAGTTTCACATGGCGTAAATGGAATTGCAGTCAATAATTTTGGATAGTAATTTCTTCCGGCTCTTTGCAGTGCATAAGACCACTGATGATCAAAAATAAATTCCCCATGACTATTATTTTTTAAATACATAGGCATGAATCCAGATAACTTATTTTTATTAAATATCCCTAAGTGATTAGATTCCCATCCAGAAAAAGAACCAACAGAATTACTTTTTTCTAAAGCATCAAGAAAATCAAAAGTTATAAATGGCGAATCATCCTTTTTAAGAATATCGTTATAATCCTGCTTAGGTAATTCTGAAAGATTTTTTAAAAATTTACTTTTGATTTCCATTTAGTCTAAGAACTTACAGTATCAATATTTCTACAGCAAAACCAACAAAAGCAATAAAACCTATTTTGCTATTATATTTAAAAGCGTCTAAATAATTTTTTTTATTAATCAATTTTACTTGTTCGTAATGAAAATAAATGAGAATAAGCATAGTAAATATAAAATACATAGAAAAATTATTAACAATAGCAATTATTCCTAGCAAAACATAAAAAATACAGTGAAGGGATCTAGAAATTAAAATTGTGTTATCACCCCATAAAATTGGTGTGGAGTATATTCCAATTTTTTTATCATCTTCTAGATCTTCCAAAGCATATACAGTATCGAAACTAATCACCCAAATAATTACTGCAATATATAGAATTAATAAAGACAAAGAAAAAACGTCTGCTTGAAGAGAGTAAGAAATAATCGTACCTGAGCCAAAGGTTATGCCTAATATAAATTGTGGAGCTAGGAAGAATCTTTTTGTTAAAGGGTAAATAACTATTAAAAATGCAAAGAAAAGAGCAATTTTGATTGTTAGTATCGAAGTAGTTAATAATAAAGCTAAAGATAGACAACTTAAGATAATAAAAAATGACCAAGCTTCTTTTAGCGTTATTTCTCCTGTAGCAAGAGGTCTTTCCGCAGTTCTTTTTACATATTTATCAAATTTATAATCACTAATATCATTAATTACGCAACCACATGACCTAACGAGAATAGAGCCTATTATCACAATAAGATAATTCATGATATCTATTGATCCTGCATGAACACCCCCCAACAAAAGCCCTAACAGAGATGGCCACAGAAGAAGATATATACCTATTGGTTTATCTAATCTTGCTAACTTATAAAATTTTTTTATCTTAATAATCATTAATTAAAAAAAGTTCCATTAGTGAAAAAGGGTATCCTTTTACTTTATATTTTGTATTTCTTCCCCAAAATAAATATTCTTCATATTTAAAGGAAGCAAAAACCACTTCCTCTTTGGTAAAAATCTTCTTTTCAAATAAAATATCTCCAAGTGGCTTCTTGCCAATTTTTCCAAGGCCACTAAAACCATCTTCTATTGTTATAACTGGGATTATTGTTCTTGCAAAGACTTTTGGTTCGTCATTACAAAATAATTTAACTTCTCTTACTCGGAATTTACCTTTATTTGAATTTAGAAATAATATTTCTGATTTTTCAACTTCAGAAACCTTATCTTGAATTAATTCAAGTTTGAATGTTCCTATTGCTTTAATTCTTTTAGTTATTGGACCTTTTTCAAGAAGCCATGATTTTATTTCATCACTATTAATAAGAGGTTCAATTGCCTCAAAGGTATCCCAGGGTGATTTTTGTTCAAGCTTCATTAGGCATGCGTTTTAAATCTGATATTATACTCTGAACTTTTTATTAACATTCACAATAAAAACTTATGGAACTAAAGAAATGGGAATGCATAGTCTGTGGACTTATTTACGATGAAGCTTTAGGCTGGCCTGAAGATGGTATTCCGCCTGGAACTAGATGGGATGATGTTCCTGATGACTGGCTGTGTCCAGAATGTGGAGTAGGTAAAGAAGATTTTGATATGATAGAAATATAATGCTTGAAACTCCAAAAAATCTAACTAGGAATATATTACTTGGAATGTTGTTTGGATTCTTAACTGGAGCCTTATTCTTTTATGTCAATGTTTTTCCAGATAATCTCACAGACTTTTTAACTAAGTATGTCTTTAATTTGGGCAGCGCAATTTTCATTAATTTACTTAAATTATTAATAGTTCCTTTAGTGTTTTTCTCTCTTGTATCTGGAATCTCATCTCTAACGAGTATGAAAAGTTTGGGCAATATAACATTCAAGACAATAGGATTATATTTAGGCACCACTGCTATTGCTGTAAGCCTATCATTAATTATTGGCTCAATATTTAAGCCTGGCTCTGGCTATTCTTCGAACATAGCGCCGCCTGAAAATCTTCCTCAAGGACAAGGTATATACGAAACAATCTTAGATATTTTCCCATCTAATATCATCGAGGCAATGGCTAATAATCAAATGTTAGCTGTTGTTTTTTTTAGCATTTTATTTGGTCTTGCATTAAATAAGACAAATCATCTTACTAATAACTTTAGTGAGTCTTTTGAAAAGCTTAATACTGTTTTCATGCAACTTGTTTTAATGATAATTTCTTTTGCACCCATTGGAGTATTTTGCTTGATTGGTAAATTTGTAATAACAGATGGCTTAGATATATTTCAAGAAGCATTTAAATACGTTCTATTACTTATATTGGTATTGGTAATTCATGCTTTCATAACTTATTCATTTATTTTAAAGATATTTACAAACTTAAATATCTTTACATTTTTTGGGAAGATGAAAGACGTTGCAATTTTTGCTTTCTCAACCTCATCAAGTGCAGCAACAATCCCAGTTACCCTTAAAACAGTTCAAGATGACTTAGGTGTTAATAAAAATGTTTCATCTTTTGTGGTTCCAGTTGGCGCAACAATTAATATGGACGGAACTGCAATTATGCAGGGCATGGCAACAATATTTATTGCACAAATGTCAGGAATTGACCTAACATTTTTTCAATATATACAAGTAGTTATTCTTGCAGTTGTAACATCAATTGGAACGGCAGCAGTACCATCTGCTGGTACCATTACATTAGTTATTATTCTTCAACAGTTTGGTTTGCCACTTGAGGCTATAGGCATCATTCTTGCTGTAGATAGAATTTTAGATATGTTAAGAACATCTGTTAATGTCACAGGAGATGCAGCAGTAGCTTGCATTGTTGCCAATTCCGAAGGTCTTTTAGATAAAAACTTATTTAATAAATAGATAATAAAAATACATCTTTATTATAATTATTTGCTAGAATGCAACATTAAAAAAAGGGGATTCATATATGAATATTTTACTTCTTCCACCAATTCTAGGCTTGATTGGTATGATCGCTGCCTTAGTAGTTTATAAACTTGTTATGAAATATCCTGATGGTCAGGACAAAGTTAAAAAAATTGGAGATCAGATTCATAAAGGCGCATTAGCTTTTATGAAAACAGAGTATAAATATTTACTAGTCTTCATTGCTGTTTTAGTAGTCCTAGTTTGGATTGCTCTTGGAATGCATTCAGCAATAGCAGTCATTTCAGGTGCAGCTTGTTCATCCCTAGCTGGTTTCATAGGCATGTATGCTGCAACTAAAGCTAATGTTAGAACTGCTACTGCTGCCCAACAAGATGGAGCAGCAGCTGCTTTATCTGTATCTTTTTATGGCGGTTCTGTAATGGGACTATGTGTTGCATCTTTGGGCTTAATTGGTCTTGGAACATTATTTTATTTTTTTAATGAAGGTCACGTCCATGCACTTGAAGGCTTTGGAATGGGTGCGTCCGTTGTTGCCTTATTTTCAAGAGTTGGTGGAGGTATTTTTACAAAAAGTGCTGACGTTGGTGCAGATTTGGTTGGAAAAATCGAAGCAGGAATACCAGAAGATGACCCAAGAAATCCTGGAGTTATAGCAGATAATGTCGGTGATAATGTTGGCGATGTAGCTGGAATGGGTTCTGATATTTTTGAATCATATTGTGGCTCTATGATTGCATCTATTGCAATTGCCTACACGCTTGGCTCGACAGATATGATGATGCTGCCTTTATTGCTTGCCTCAATAGGTCTTGTAGCATCAATAGTCGGAATAATAATCGTTAAACTCCAGTCAGCTAAAGCACCTGCAAGTGCTCTTAGATCTGGAACTATGCTAGCACCAGTTATCTTTGTAGCTTTTGCGTGGTTTTTAATTGACTCTCTTCCAGGAGTAGCAACTGCTGTATGGTGGTGTGTTATAGCTGGAGCTGTTGGGGGAGTTCTAATTGGACTAATTACAGAATATTATACTGATTCAGATAACAAACCAGTTAAAAGTATTGCGGAATCAGGAGAGACTGGTTCAGCTACAGTAATGATATCCGGCTTGGCAGTAGGAATGGAATCTGTTGTTATTCCTATAGTTATTCTAGCTTCAATAATTTTTGTTTCAACTGGTCTTTCAGGTGTTTATGGAGTTGGAATTGCTGCTGTTGGCATGCTATCTACAGTTGGAATTACGATGGCAATTGATGCTTATGGTCCAGTTGCTGATAATGCTGGTGGTATTGCAGAAATGTCTGGTATGGGTAAAGAGGTTAGAGATATTACAGATTCACTTGATGAGTTAGGCAATACAACTGCAGCGATTGGAAAAGGTTTTGCAATCGGTGCTGCTGCTTTAGCTGCACTTGCAATCATTTCTGCTTTCTCAGCAGTTGTAAGTTTAAACAATCCTGAATTTTCACTGGCATTAACAAAACCTATTGTTCTTGTCGGAATGTTCATTGGGGCATGTATTCCATTTTTAATTGCATCTATAACTATGAAGGCTGTTGGTGATGCTGCATTTGAAATGATCAATGAAATAAGAAGGCAGTTCAGAGAAATTAGTGGCCTAATGGAAGGAACAGCAGATCCAGACTCAGAAAAATGTGTTGAAATTGCGACTCAAGCTTCATTGAAAAAAATGATGTTGCCTGGTGTGATTGCTGTTGGCATGCCTGCACTTGTAGGATTTGCTCTTGGTGCTGAGGCTTTAGGTGGAATGCTTGCTGGCGGATTACTTGGCTGTGTATCTTTAGCTCTTATGATGGCAAATGCTGGTGGTGCTTGGGATAACGCAAAAAAATACGTCGAAAAAGGTAATCTTGGTGGAAAAGGCTCAGATACACATGCAGCTGTTGTAGTAGGCGATACTGTTGGAGATCCATTTAAAGACACATCAGGACCTGCTATGAATATTTTGATAAATGTTATGGCAATAGTTAGTCTAGTTATTGCTCCTCTATTAAGCATATAAGCTATTCAATAAATTAATATGATCTAGAGATTCTTCTCTAGATCATATGTTAAATTAAATAATGTCTAAGAATATCTTAATCATTGGCTTTGGAGATATAGGTAGAAGAGTTAAATCCAAGCTTGATGATAAATACGTAGTTTATGCAATAAATAGAAATCCAAAAAAAGAAGATGGTGTAAAAAGTTTCTATTGGGACTGGACATCAGGAAATAATTTTAACTTCAAAGGTATTATGTTTGACTCTGTTATATTAATTCCTAAGCCGTCAAATATGAATGAAGATGGATATAGAATTGGCTTTATTAAAGCATTAGCACATATAAATAATTCACTCTTAAATGTAGAATTCCATAAATTAATAGCTATTTCATCTACGAGAGTTTATGGATCAGAACAACATGGAATGCTCAATGAAAATATAGAACTACTGCCTTCTGATTTTAGGGGTAGTATCATAAAAGATTATGAAAAACTCCTAACTAAAACCTATCAAAAAAAACTAATAATTCTTAGATTTGCTGGCTTATACGATGAAACCACAAAAACTAAACCTTTCAATGGACTTCATCGCAAAAATGCAGCAAAAGTAATTAACTTTTTTGTAAAAAATGAAAACACAGACATAGATGAGCACATTTTTAATTGTTGTGAGGATGTTGTGCTTGATGATTCAAAAAAGTGCATCTCTAATACAAGAATTAAGGAAGCAGGCTTCTTATTTGAAATATAGAACTAGAACAAAATCCTTAACCAAAATACAATAATAGTATGATTAAAAGTATGACAGGCTTCGGATCTTCAACGTATTCATTTAAAGATGCAGAAATCTATTGTGAGATTAAAACTGTCAATCATAGATTTCTGGAAATATCTACAAAACCAAATGACTTAAATAATTCTATTGATCTATATGTTAGGGATACATTAACTAAGAAACTTAAAAGAGGAAGTATTGATGTTAGATTTCGATTTAAAACACAATCAGGCAATTCTTATAGCGTAAACACAGATTCAGTAAAAAATTTACTCAAATCTATTAAAGATATACCTAATATTAATTCTAATAATATTAATTTCTCAGACATAAAAGATCTCCCCGGTGTAATTAAATCTGAGAAAGGGAAGGGTGCAGAAGATAGCTTAATTAAGAAGACTTTTAACAATTGTTTAAAACAATTAATCGAAAGTAGAGAGCTTGAAGGGTTAAAAATCAAAAAAGTCTTTTTATCGAAGATAAAGAAAATATCTCAAAATGCTCTAAGAATTTCCTCATCTAATAAAAAGTATACAAAAAAAAGATTTATTAATTTAAAGAAAAAAATCTCTGATCTTACAAACAACATAGATAGTAATAAATTTGAACATGAAGTTGCCATGTTAGTTCTTAAACATGATGTGGCAGAAGAGATTGAAAGAATAAAATTTCACTGCTCATCTTTGCAAAAAGAAATAACATCTAATAAGACAAGTGGAAAAAAAATAGATTTCATGTTGCAAGAGTTATTTAGGGAAACTAGCACACTGTCTGTAAAGTTGGATGAACCTAACTATAAAAAAATAGCTCTTGATATGAAATTATTGGTTGAAGAAATGCGTGAACAGGCTCAAAACATTGAATAAAGAAATCAAAGGTCAATTATTTGTTATTTCAGCTCCTTCAGGAGCAGGAAAATCTTCTTTAATAAGCGATCTTATAAGTAAGGGAAATACTTTAGAGTTATCTATTTCTGCGACTACAAGATCTGCTAGAACAGGTGAAGAAAATGCCAAACACTATTTTTTTATTGAAGACTCCGAATTTGATGCACTTAAATCTAAAGGCGCCTTTATAGAAAATGCTTGTGTACATGGTCATCAATACGGAACGCTTAAATCTTATATTGAAGAGAGACTAAATAATGGCATTAATATTATTTTAGATATTGATGTACAGGGCTTTATGCAGATTAAGGAAGCTGGAGTTAGCAATATTTCGATATTTATTATTCCACCAAGCTTGAGTGAATTGGAGGAGCGATTGATTAAACGAAATCTAGACTCCAAAGAAGTTATTGAAACTAGATTGATTAATGCTAAGGATGAGCTTAGTTATGCGAAAGAATTTGATTTTATAATATTGAATGACGAATATGATATGGCTCTCAAAAATCTTTCAAATATTGTCTTAGAAAGAAAATTAGATACTATAGATAACAAAAAAAATTCAAAGATTTTGATAGATTTGTTGTCTTAATGGGTCAATAAGAATTAGAATACCCTCCCTAGGAGATATTATATGGCTAGAATTACAGTAGAAGATTGTTTACAAGTTGTACCAAGTAGGTTTGATTTAATTATCATGGCCTCAAAAAGAGCAAGACAGCTTGCCACAACAAGCAGAGATCCGCTTGTGGAGTGGGATAATGATAAGCCAACTCTCGTTGCCTTAAGGGAAATTGAAGCTGGTCTTTTAGATAAAGAGACCTTAGATAGAACTTTAGAAGAAGATGTTTTGTTAGACGAATTTTCAGTACCAGGGAACGAAGAAACAGAATCAACAGGTTAGAATGTATTTTGGAGAACTACTTTGAGTGAAACAGTTCTCCCCAGTCTTTTATCAAAAAACTTCCCAGAAACCGAGCTGGTAAAACTACCATCATCTCTTTATAAGCGATTAAAGACATATCTCGATTACAAAGATATAAAAAAGATTCAAAAAGCATATACTTTTGCTTTTTATGCTCATGCTGGACAAAAAAGAAATGATGGCTCTGACTACATTACTCATCCAGTCGATGTCACAAAAATTTTATTAGAATTAAAGATGGATCCTGATTCAATCTGCGCAGCTTTAATGCATGATGTTTTAGAAGATTGCAATGTTCAAAAAAATAACTTATCTAAAATCTTTGGTAAAGATGTTGCAGATATTATTGATGGAGTTAGCAAGTTAGGTAAGTTAGATATGCAAAATATCGAAGAGAGAAATGCAAATAATTTGCAAAAAATGGCTCTCGCAATGGCAAAAGATGTAAGAGTTATTCTAGTTAAGCTATGCGATCGTTTACATAACATGAGAACGATAGAGCATTTACCAAGAAAAAAACAAATTCAGAAATCTAAAGAAACATTAGAGGTTTATGGCCCTTTAGCATTAAGGGTCGGCATGCAAGATATAAGAGCAGAACTTGAAGACCTATCTTTTAAATGTATGCATCCAATTAGAATGGAAATATTAGAGAGCGCAATTAAAAGTTCTAGTGGAGGAAGAAAGAAAATAGTTGATAAGATCAGAAAAGAACTAAAAAGCCATTTAAAAACTAATGATATTGAAAATGCTGCAGTAAAGGGAAGAGAAAAAAATATTTATAGTATCTACAATAAAATTAAAAGAAAACATAAGCCTTTCTCAGAAATACTCGATGTATATGGTTTTAGAATTTTGGTCGACTCAGTAGATGATTGTTATAGGTCTCTAGGAATTATTCATAATTATTTTTCACCAATAGAAAATAAATTTAAAGACTATATAGCAATTCCAAAAACAAACGGCTATCAAGCGCTTCATACTAGTTTACTGGCACTTAATGCATTTCCTATTGAAGTTCAAATTCAAACTAGAAGCATGTGGGCAACAGCAAACATGGGCATTGCTGCCCATTGGGGATACAAAACAAAAGATAAAAATCAAGGTCCTGAATTAAGAGCAAGTAAATGGCTATCAAGTTTGATTGATCTCCAAAAAAAATCTTCTAATCCTACTGAGTTTGCTGAATCTATAAAAAAAGATTTAGATTCAAATGAAGTATATTTATTTTCACCAAAGGGTGAAATATTTGCACTTAAGTCAGGCGCAACTCCAATCGACTTTGCTTATGAGGTTCATACTGGTTTGGGTAATAGTATTATTGGTTGTAAAGTAAACAGAACAGAAGCTCCTTTAAATGTTGAGTTAGAAAGCGGCCAAACTGTTGAAATTATTACTTCTTCGAAAAGTATTGATGCTGATCCAGCATGGCTCAACTTTGTTGTAACTAGCAAAGCTAGAAGTGGTATTAGAACTAAGTTAAAGAATCAAAAAACTTCTTCAGCAAGAAAAGCAGGCAAACTTATGCTGGAGTCTGAATTAAATAGATCTGGAAAGTCTTTATCTGACTATAGAGGAAGTTCTTTAAAGAGAATATTAGATTCGATTGGTGTCACGTCATTAAATAAATTACTTACTGAGCTAGGTTCAGGAAAAAGAACAGGTAATATTATTGCTGAAAGATTTTATTCTGGTCTAAAAATTAGAAAGGATTCAGAGGAGATAGATATTAACCCTGTTTCCATAATTGATAATCATATAGAAGGTGTTTCGGTTGTTTTTGCAAAATGTTGCAGACCTATATTTGGTGATGCTGTCATTGCTCATTCAGATACAGAAAGAGGAATTGTTGTTCATCATAAGCAATGCAAACAAGTTTCCCCATTTATTAATAAAGATCCAAGATATTTTCCTGCAATATGGGAAGACTCTAAAAAACCACATCTGTATACAGCAAGAATAAGTGTTAATACTGAAAACAAGATAGGAGTTTTGTCTGATCTAGTTTCAATTTTTACAAAATCTGGAATAAACATAGAACAAGTAAACACAAAAAATATTGATCGCACCTTTACTGGGTTTGAAATTGAGGCAGATATTGAAAACATAGATCATTTAAACAAAATAATGCAAAAAGTTAGATCTAAGAAATTTACATCAAGCTGCGTAAGGATGATTAATGAAAAATGATAAACCAATATCTTTAATTTTATGTACAATCTTTTTAACAACTAGCTTCTTATCTTCAGAGGACATAAATATGACAAAAGAAATAATCTTTACTGATAAAGCCCCAAAAGCAATTGGACCTTATTCTCAAGCTGTAAAGTCTAATGGGTTTTTGTTTGTATCAGGCCAAATACCTTTAAATCCAGAAACAGGAGATTTAATGAATGCCTCCATAGAGGACCAAGCTGAACAAGTAATTCAAAATCTCAAGAATGTTTGTGAGGCAGCAAATACATCACTTTCGGATATAGTTAAATTAACAATATACATTACAGATATGAATGATTTTTCAATAGTCAATGAGGCAATGGCAAAACACTTTAGTGAACCTTACCCAGCAAGAGCAACGGTTGAAGTTTCAGCTTTGCCTCTTGGAGTAAATGTGGAAATGGACGCTATTGTATTAACTAATGACTAAGAATTTATTATCAATAAGTGATTTATCAAAAAAAGAAATCCTCGATTTAATTGAATTTGCAAGAAACTTTAAAAATGAAGACGGTTCTTTTAGAAAAGAAGATTTATTTCCTGATAAAACAGTTGCTAATATTTTCTGCGAACCGAGCACCAGGACAAAATCATCCTTTGAAATAGCTGCCAAAAATTTAGGATGTTCCGTCATAGATTTTGATATTGGTAGTTCTTCAGTTGAAAAAGGTGAATCAATTTATGAGACTGTAGATGCTTTGAGCTTAATGGGTGTTGATCTTTGTGTTTTGAGGCATCCTGAGTCTGTGATTAGAGAGTTATCAGAATATCTACCAGAAATGGTATTTATTAATGGAGGTGAAGGCTCTATTTCTCATCCAACTCAAGCCTTGATTGATTTAATGACCATTATCGATTCTAAAAATACTATCGATGATCTTAATATATTAATAGTTGGTGATTTAGATCATTCCCGAGTTACCTCATCCTTTATTGAGGGGATTTCTAATTTCTCATTTAACTCCTTAACATTCTGTGGACACCCAAGTATGTGCACTAAATATCAAAATCCTGCACTTGGTAGATATGAACCAGACCTAGATTTAGCTCTTCAAGATGCAGATGTCATTATGACTCTTCGAATTCAATACGAACGTTTCGACGAAGATTTAAATCTCGACCTTGAAGAATATAAACAAGCATATGAATTAACTACTGAGCGTGTTGAGCAAGCTCGAGGGGATGTTATTGTTATGCACCCAGGACCTGTCAATTATATTGAAATCTCTGAAAGTGCATATCAATCAGATAACTCTGTTATACGTCAACAAGTTGCAAATGGAGTAGCAATAAGAATGGCAGTTTTATCTAGATTTTTGAGTAGCTAGAGTTTTCTTAACTGTATCAACAATCGCAATAGTACTTTGATCTATTTCGATATTTACCAAATCATTTTTAGACAATTCATCTAAATTAGTTATTTTTAATGTTTCAGGTATCAGATGAATACTAAAACTGTTTTTGTGCACTTTACCAACAGTTAAGCTGCAGCCATTAATTCCTATATAGCCCTTTTCCATAACGTAATCCAAATACTTCTTAGGCAAGCTTATTTTCATATCTTTGGTATTATTTTTATCAATAATTTGAGACACCTTAGCTGTATAGTGAATATGACCAGACATTAAATGGCCTCCAATCTCAGAAGAAGCTTTGATAGACCTTTCTAAATTAACAACGTCACCTTTTAGGATTTGTTTTAAGTTAGTTCTATTTATAGTTTCCTCAATGACATCAAATTTTAGAGCCTTAGAGCCATTATTTTTGGAGGTTAAACAAACTCCGTTAACTGAAACGCTCGCACCTTTTTTTAAGTTTTTGTTAAAACCATTTGGAGCAGAAATTTCTATACTTAAATAGTCATCAAATTCTTTAATTAGTGAGATTTTACCTTTTGCTTCGACTATTCCAGAAAACATTTTAGGCTCCCCACCGTTCTCTATAGTTTTTTAACTCATCTAGAAATTGTTCGTAATCAGCATTAGTTTCTGAAAAGGATATTAGAGTATTTAAATCAACTATTGATTTAACAGTTATACCAAAATCATTTTGTAATTCATCACTGGCTGATAAATTACCTGATCCCTTTTCCTGTCTATTTAATCCAACAACGAATATTTTAGGATTAGCATCAATATTTTTTATGAGCTCTATGGATTCTCTTACAGCTGTTCCTGCAGAAAGAACATCATCAACAATCATTACATTGCCTTCAGGATTTGGACCAATAATATTTCCACCTTCACCATGATCTTTTACTTCTTTCCTGTTGAATGATAGAGGGTAGTTTTTCCCTTTTTGACTTAATACAGTTGCAATCATAGAGCCAAGAAAGATCCCTTTGTATGCTGGCCCATAAATACAATCAAAATCTAGATCTATTTCATTGATAGCTTCAACATAACAATTAGCTAATTGAGATAAATTTCCATTAAGCATCTTTGCTGCGTTAAAGAAATAGGGACTAGTTCTGCCCGATTTTAGAGTAAAAGTACCAAATTCTAGTGCCTTAGCATTTAGTGCTAAGTTTAGAAATGTTTTTTGATACTCTTTCACTTATTCTAAGCAGGCTTTTTGTTTCTCAATAATATCAGCAATAGCTGAACTTCCAACGTCAAGCATATCATTTAGCTGATCTTTGGTGAATGGAGCTTCTTCTCCAGTTCCCTGAATTTCAATGAGCTCAAGATTTTCAGTCATAACTAAATTTAAATCTGTTTCAGCGCTACTATCCTCGTTGTAGTCTAAATCTAAAATTACATCATTGTTTAGAATACCAAGAGAAACTGCCGCAACATGAGATTTTATTGCTCTGTAATCATCATGATGATTCTTTAGAGCTAAAAAAAGTGCTACGCAGCCACCTGTTATTGATGCAGTTCTTGTTCCACCATCAGCCTGGATAACGTCACAATCTATATTAATGGTTTTACCTTTTATATATTTGAGGTTTACAGCCTGTCTTAGCGATCTTCCTATTAATCTCTGAATTTCTTGAGTTCTACCGCTTTGCTTGCCTCTGGCTGCCTCTCTTCCCATCCTTTCATTTGTTGATCTTGGCAACATTCCATATTCAGCTGTCACCCATCCTTCATCACTACCTCTCATCCATCTTGGAACATTTGTATCGATAGATGCAGTACAGATCACTTTTGTATTACCAAAAGAAACTAATACAGAGCCTTCTGCATGAACGTTTATATTTGGTTCAATAGTTATTTCCCTGAGCTCGTTTGGGTTTCTGTTATTACTTCTTTGCATGTTTTGACCTTATGGATTTAATAATCCAATAAATATTAACTTAATTGTTCTTTAACAATCTTACTAACTATTCCCATGTCTGCAGTGCCTGAGGCTATTGATGTTTTTAGTATTCCCATAACTTTTCCAATATCCTGCATTGAAGCAGCTCCAGATTCTGTTATAGCTGTCTTAACTTTAGAAGTTATCTCTGCTTCATTTAATTGTTGAGGCTTATATTTTGAGAGAATATCAACTTCTGATTGTTCTTTTTCTGCAAGATCAGATCTACCACCGTTAGTAAATTGCGTAATGGAATCATTTCTTTGTTTAATCATTTTATTAATGATTTGCAGGACTTTTGCATCATCAGCTGTTTCTTTATTATCAATTTCAAATTTTTGAACTTCTGATTTAAACATCCTTAGAGTGTCGCGAGTAAGCTCATCCTTATCTAGCATTGCTTGCTTAAGGTCTGATTGAATTTCTGAGAGAAGGGACAAGATTATCTGAAGGATCTTTGTCTTGGAAAAGAATACTTTCTATTAGACTTTCTAGCACGCTTTACAGCAGCTGCCATAAGACGTTTTCTTTTTTCAGTTGGCTTTTCATAAAATTCTCTTGCTCTGATTTCAGGAACAATAGCTGCTTTTTCACATGCACGCTTGAACTTTCTAAGACCAATGTCAAAATGTTCTGTTTCTTTTATTATAATTGAAGGCATAATTAGTGGCGTAGTTTAGGCTGTAATTGGGATTTTTGCAAAACATTTTTATGAAAACTTTAGGAATTGAAACATCTTGTGACGAAACAGCGATAGCCGTATACGATTCTGAGCGAGGTATTATCGGAGAGTCTATATATAGTCAGATAAAAATGCATGCGGAATACGGTGGAGTTGTACCTGAATTGGCTTCAAGAGATCATTGTTTAAAGATAATCACTGTACTAGAAGAAGCTTTAGGAGACATCGACTTAAATTCTATAGATCAAGTTGCATATACTTCTGGACCTGGACTTTTAGGGGCATTATTAATAGGTGAAAGTTTTGCTCAAGGACTCTCAATGGCTTTAGATGTTCCCTTAATACCAATAAATCATCTTGAAGGACATTTGATGTCACCAGTAATGGAATTCCCTGAAATAAATATGCCTTATATCTCCCTTTTGGTTAGTGGAGGTCACAGTATGATTGTTGATGTCAAAAAAAGGGGCGATTATGAAATATTAGGTCAGTCTCAAGATGATGCGGTTGGAGAGGCTTTTGATAAAGTAGGCAAACTTTTAGGATTACCGTATCCAGGAGGCCCCTTCATTGAAAAAATAGCTAGAGATGGAAATCCAAAGGCATACGACTTCCCAAGACCTATGATCCATAGCGATAACTTAGATTTAAGTTTTAGTGGACTCAAGACATCAGTTCTCTATACAGTTCGAGATATTGTAGATTTAAATGATCAAATCAAAGCTGATATTGCAGCATCTTTTCAACAAGCTGTAATTGATGTTTTATCTAAAAAAATACAAAAATCTGTTGAATTAACTGGGAGAGAAGAGGTGATCATTGCAGGCGGCGTCGCAGCTAATAAAGCTCTTCGTGATGCTATTAAAAAACTAGAAAATATCTTGAATATAAAAGTATATTATCCGCATATGAAGTATTGTGGTGATAATGCAGCTATGATTGCTTTTGTTGGATCGTTACGATCAGATGATAAAATAAGCATAGAGGCTTCGTCTGTAAGAGCTAGGTGGCCGTTAAACGAATTATCAAAATGAAAGACATTATTTACATAAAGGACCTAAGAGTAAAAACAATCATTGGTATTTTTGATTGGGAAAGAAAAGTTAAGCAAGAAGTCAGTATTGATCTAGAATTCCCTTTTGATTGTAAGAAAGCTGCAGCAACTGACTCTATAGAGGATACCGTTGATTACAAAGCTATTGCTAAAGGCGTAATCAAGTTTGTAGAAGAATCTTCATTTCAACTTCAAGAAACTCTTGCTGAGGGCATAGCAGCTTTAGTTAAAGAGAAGTACGGAGTTGAATCTATTAAATTAAGAGTCTCCAAGCCTGGAGCCATTAGAGGCTCAAAAGACGTTGGCCTAATTATTCACAGATAATGAAATATTATCTTTCTCTTGGAAGCAATATAAACGCAGAAGCAAATATAATCCTTGCTATAGAAAAATTACAAAAAATTTTAGAAAAGACTAAATATTCCTCAGTTCACCAAACAAAAGCTGAAGGATTTGAAGGCGATGATTTTCTTAATCTTGTTATGTCTGGAGACTGTGAGTTATCTTTTGAAGACTTAAATCTAAAGTTAAAAGAAATTGAAGATCAATCAGGCCGAAAAAGAGACGTTCCCAAGTTCAGTGCAAGAACTCTTGATATAGATATTGTTCTTCAGATTGATGAAGATGAAATAATTTTTGAGAGTGATGAGATAGAGAAATATTCATTTGTGTCAGAGCCTTTAAAAGAAATTTTATAAAAATATAAATTACTTAAAGTTATTCTCAACTATTGACCAAGCTCCCTCAGATAGAGGATAGACTTTCATGCCTCTATCTTCAGCATGTTTACTTGCAGCTGTGCCATCTCTAACTCTTCCTAATATTCCTTGGCAAATTGCAGCGACTTTAAAAATATTAAATGCCATATAAAATTCCCAGTTAGCGGAAAGGTCTTTGCCCGTTGCTTCTGAGTACATATCACGGTATTCCATTTCATTTGGAACACCAAGCTCCTTTAGTTTTTCATAATCATAATAAAGTGGTTCTGTTCTCCAGGTAAGGCAGTGATAACTGAAATCAGCAACAGGATGGCCTAACGTAGAAAGTTCCCAATCTAAGACTCCTATAACTTCTTGATCTTTCATAATCATATTATCTAAACGATAGTCACCATGAACTATAGAAGTTTCATCATCATCTGGAATATTATTGGGGAGCCACTCTATAAGGTTATTCATGGCTTCGATATTATCTGTTTCAGATGCTCTATATTGTTTTGACCATCTAGAAACTTGTCTTGCAACATAGTTACCAGGTTTACCGTAATCTTCTAAACCAACTTTTTTATAATCAACACTGTGAAGCGCAGCAAGGATCTTGTTTTTATTTTTATAAACTTTGATACGTCTCTCTTTGGAAAGAGAAGGCAGCATTGGATCCCAATATATGTGACCATCTAAGCAGTCCATCATAAAGAATGCAGTACCGGCAACATCCTCGTCCTCACATAATCCATAAGTTTTTGGAACTGGAACGTCAGTTTCATGAAGTGCAGTAATAACTCTATATTCTCTATCAACAGCATGAGCTGAAGGAAGAAGTTTGCCTGGTGGCTTTCTTCTTAAAACAAGGTTCTTACCTTCGGTAATTATTTTATAAGTTGGATTGGATTGACCACCTTTAAATTGTTCGATAGTTTGAATTGAGCCTGCTCCAGGAACATGCGCATCAATCCATGGTTGAAGTTTTAAAGGATCAATTTTTAAATTTTCTGCAACTTCTTTAGTACCAGAGAATATCTTTTCATACATTTGAGCATCATGGGTCACGACAATGATCTACCCCCATCAACTTTAATAGTTTGACCCGTCATATATTTAGAACTAGCTACAAATTTCACAGCATTTGCAATGTCTTTCTCTGAACCCATCCGTTTAAGAGGAATATTTGAAATAACTTTTTCTTTTTGCTCATCGGTCCATTCAACATCTGGTGGCTCAAGCATTGCTCCCGGTGCAATAGCATTTACAGTTATTTCTGGAGCAAGTTCTCTGGCTAAACCTTTTGTAATAGACTCTAAACCAGCTTTTGCAGCTGAATATATAGAATAATTAGCAACTCCTTTACTCAAATTAGTATCAGTTATATTTATTATTGAGCCATTAGATTCCTTTAATTTATCTTTAAGACCACTTATCAGAAACAAAGGTCCTTTTAGATTTGATCCTACTAATTTCATCCAATGCTCATTTGAAATTTCATCAATCGGTGTTGGATAAAAAGTCGATGCGTTATTGACCAGAATATCTATTGAATCAAACATATCTTTTGTTTCTTGAACTAATCTTTCTACATCAGCATCAATATCTAAATTAGCTTGAATAATTTTTGCAGTATCTGGATTTTTTGAATTTATTTTTTGAGCAAGATCTTCTGCATCATCTTTTGATGAATTGTAATGAATAATAATATTCCAACCTAAATCAGAGTAGGTAAGAGCTATCTCTTTTCCAATTCTTTTGGCAGCTCCTGTAATTAAAATTGTTTTATTCATTGAGATTTTTTAATAACTTCTTTGAGTAGTTTAAACTTTTCTTCTTTAATTTGCTCATTTGCAACTTCAGCCAAACTTGAAAAGTCTGTTTCTTTAATGTTATCCAATAGTTTTAAAATAAATTTATTTGTATTTTCAAGATGAGGTAACAAAACTAGCTCTCTAATTAGTTCTTCATTTCTCTCAAAAGCAACATTATTAAGAACATCGATTAATTCTTCATCAACTGAATTTATCTTTATAGATAAGAGTTTTTTTAAGGTCTCTGCTGCATTTATAAAATCATTTGGCACTGGAAGCTTATCATTTATGACAAAATCATTGTTGGCTTGCAATTCACACCATCTCGCATGAATGTCTTTACTGGAGTTACAAGCAAAATTCTTAAGATTTTCTAGATGTGGTATATGAAGATTAAATCTTAAAAGAACTTCAAAATAAATATTAGGATTAGATGATCCAAGTGATCTTTGAGTTTCTGCCCAAATCCTATTAGCTGACAAACTAGCTATTTCACCAGAGGCAACAATTTTTCTTAAAAGATCGGCAGTTTCCCCATCAATAGCAAAATCATTTAGATGCTCATAGGTATGAAATCTTGCCAACCTAATTGCTCTTAGGGGGTCTTCAGAAAAAGCTGGTGACACATGTTTGAAAACTTTATTTTTTATATCTTCTTGGCCATTAAAAGGATCTATAAGATCTCCTTTTGCATCTTTTGCAATAGCATTAATTGTTAAATCTCTTCTTGAAAGGTCTTCTTCTAAAGTAACTTCTTTTCCAAAATAAAAGTTAAATCCATGATAACCATGACCAGTTTTTCTTTCTGTTCTTGCAAGTGCATACTCTTCATTAGTTTCGGGATGTAAAAATACAGGAAAATCCTTACCTATTGGTTTAAAGCCATTATTCACCATTTCTTCAGGTGAAGAACCCACTACAACCCAATCTTTATCTTTTGGAATTTTTCCAAGCAAGCTATCCCTTATTGCTCCTCCAACTTCGTATATTTTCATCTTTTCTTTACTTTAAATAATTTTTTATCTTCAAGCCTTATAGCTGTAAGTTTATTTCCCCAAACGCAACCAGTATCTAGTCCAATTATATTATCTAAATGAGTTTTGCCCTCTAGCGCAGCCCAATGACCAAAAATAATATTCTCACCATTATCTAAATTTTTTACTGTTTGTCTGAACCAAGGTAAATCACCTTTTTCTGCTTTATTGTTTTTTGCCTTTAATCTTAACGATCCATCTTTACCTAAAAATCTCATTCGGGTGAAATAGTTGATAATAGTTCTTAGCCTTTTGTAACCTTTTAACTTTGTACTCCACCTTTTTGGAGCATCTCCCCAAATATTATTTAAAAGATTAAAAGAATCCTCTTTCAATGCTTTTTGAACTTCCCTCGATAGTTTTTTTGCTAATTTTATATCCCATAAATAAGGTATGCCAGCATGAGTTATCCAGAAAGTTTCATTAGTTTCTTTTATTTTAATTTCAATTAATAACGGTAATTTCTTTAGCCACTTATAGTACTTCTTAGCATCTTTTGATTTTAAAACTTTATTTAAGGACTTGTCTTTCCCTTTATGCTCGATTAAGTAAAGTAAATAAAAATCATGATTGCCTAAAACAGCTTTTATAGATTTTTTGTTTTGCATGCAAAAATTCATAACTTCAAGAGACTCTTTCCCTCTATTAACCAAGTCTCCTGCAAAAATTAGGGTATCTTTTTTAGAATCGAAATTAATTTTTTTTATTAGACTCAATAACTCTCTAAAACAACCCTGTACATCTCCAACTACATAATGTGCCATTTATTCTTTGAGAGCTTTTGCTAATTTTAGATATTCTTCTAAAGAAACATCTTCTGGCCTTAAATTACTATCAATTTCTAATTCATCCCAATTTAATGCCACTTTCTTTAGATTATTCCGAATATTTTTTCTTCTTGAGCTAAAAGACATATCAACTACTTCATAAAATTTTTTCTTTAAAACAATATCAATATCGATGATTTTTTTAGGGGAGAGTCTAATAAAACTTGAATCAACCTTTGGTTTGATATCAAAAGATTCAGGAGGCACATTAAATAAAATTTGAGTATTATAAAAAGCTGAGAGTTTTATTGATAATTTCCCCCAGTTTTTAGTCCCAACATTTCCAGATATTTTTTCTGCAACCTCTTTTTGAACTAAAAAATGCATATCTCGAATATCTTCATGCCAATTAGAAAACATTAAAATAATTTGCGTAGAAATATTATAGGGCAGGTTACCAACAACTCTATATCTTCTCCCTTTTAGAAATTCTAACGACGTTTTTAATATATCATCTTGAATGAATTCAAAGCTTGCAGGACCATTGAACTTCTTAGATAAGAATTCAACATTATTTTTATCAACGTCAATGGCTTTAATGTTGATGCCTGATAAATTAAGAGTATCAGTAAGAGCTCCCATTCCAGGGCCAATTTCTAAAAAATTATCTCCCTTGTTAGGAGATATTGATTGTCCCATTTCAAAGATGATTGCAGGATCGGAGAGATAGTTTTGACCAAATTTTCGTCTTATATCTCTGTTATTCATTACAAAATATTTTCTGCAACTTTTATGGCTTCTTTTAAAGACGAATAATCGGCCCTTCCTGTACCTGCTATGTCTAACGCTGTGCCATGATCAACTGAGGTCCTTACTATAGGAACACCTAATGTAATATTTGCTGAGTTACCGAAGCTAAGAGCTTTTAAAACTGGTAATACTTGGTCGTGATACATTCCTAGGTATGCATCCGTTTCTTTTAAAAGTTTTTTTGTGAAAGCTGTATCAGCTGACATAGGCATAGAAACATTTACTTTCTTTTTCCTTAATTTTTTAATTGCTGGCACCATAATATCTTTTTCTTCTCTACCTATTTTCCCACCTTCACCTGCATGAGGATTGAGTCCAAGAATGTTAATTTTAGGTTTTTTGATCCTGAACTTAGATTTAAGCTCATTATTTAAAATAGTTACTTTATTAATAATTAATTCAGTTGTTATTAATTTTGAAACTTTCTTTAAAGGTATATGTGTTGTTGCAATAGCAACCTTTAATTCTTTTGATGCCAGAAGCATTAAAACGTCCTGACTTTTTGTTAGATTTTGAATATGTTCAGTATGACCAGAAAAATTCTTTTTAATAGAGATTATATTTTCTTTACTTATTGGGCCCGTAACAAGAGCGACATTTTTATTAGATAAAGCTTCTAAAATTCCGTAGTCTAAGTTTTCTAAAACGTATGATGCATTAGATTTATAAAGCTTTCCAAAATTAGTATTGGGACATTTTGAAATATTTATAACTTGAAGAGTGCTTTTAACATTTTTTTTTGACTGATCAACGTTGTCAATAACATTTAATCTAATTTTTTTACTTAGTGATTTTGCTCTGTCTTCAATTAGTTTAGGATCAGATAAACAAACAATAGGAGTTTTAATTTTGCTCCAAAGGGTAGAAGCACACATTTGGATAATTAAATCCGGACCAATTCCTGACGGTTCACCAGGTGAATAAAGTATTTTTTTCAATCTAAGTCTTTTATTTCAACAAATGCTTCAGCCCTCATAGATCTTAATGTATTTTCGAGTTCTTCGTCATATTTTCTACTGTAAAGCATTTGATAAGCTCTATCTTCTATAAGGTCTCTAGTCATATCATGATTTCTTGCACCCAGTACTTCTAAAAAATGAAAGCCAAATTGAGTTTGAAATACATCAGAAAGGGTTCCAATTTCTGTTTCCAGCATAGTTTGTTCAAATTCTGGAGCAAGTACTCCTTTTCCAAGCCAATCTAATTCTCCACCTTTTTTTGCTGATCCAGGATCTTCAGAAAATTCGTCAGCAAGTGCTCCAAAGTCCTCTCCATCTATTATTCTTTGTCGAATATCATTGAGTTCATTTTCCGTCTCTTCTTCACTTCTAATAGTTGATGGTATTAATAGAATGTGTCTTGCAGACCATTGATCTTGGTACTGAACAAAGTCACCTCTTTTGTCTTCTAATTTCAAGATATGGAAACCAGCACCACTTTCTAAAGGGTCAGTAACATATCCTACTTCTTTAAAATTTATAGCATCAGAAAATAGTTTTGGCATTTCCTCTGCTTTTCTCCAATTCATTAGACCGCCATTTTGTGAATTACTACTAATGGATAATTCTGTAGCTAATTGAGAAAAGTCCTCACCAGCATTTATTCTACTAATAACCTTTTCAGCCAGACTGAGCTCTTTGACTAATATTTGTTTTACAAGTAATTCTGGTTCTAGTGCATTAAGTGATTCATCTGTTGCCAAATACGCATCAAATTCTTTTTCTGTAATGTCTACTTCAGAGCCAACTCTACCTCTCTGAATTCTTTGAATAATCATTTCACGTTTTATTTGTTCTCTAAGTTCTTCATATGAGGCACCATCGTCCTCTATAAAAGCAATGAACTCTTGGAGTTGCATATTATTATTTGTCGCTATTCTTGTTACGGCTTCATTTAATTCAGTATCGCTGATTCTTACTCCAGCTCTGTTAGCCATCTGCAGTTGTAATTCTTCTATAACAAGCCTTTCAATTACCTGATCTTTAAGAGTTTCTGGAGGTGGCTTGGGAATATTCTGTTGATCATATCTTTGAATGATATCTGAAAGACTTTGTTTTATTTGAGACTCCATGATTATGCCATCATCAACGATTACGGCAACTCTGTCTAAAATCTCTACAGCTGAAAAAAGATTCGCTGATAACAAAAAAGTTAAAATTGTTGATATTTTTTTCATATATATTTAGTAATTAAAAAGTGAATTATTTAAAAACCTGTTCACTTTATCTAAAGAAGAATTAAAACCTTTAAGCTCAAACTCAAAATTTATTCTGCCTTTGTTTTCTATTTGGATAATATTATCCCATGCATCAGCTAAATAAGGATAATAAATTTTTTCATCATGCATCACATACTTAGAAAGATTCTTATCAGAACCAGTTAATCGAAGTGCAAAACAACAATTTTCGTATTCAAAGCCAACAACATTTTCAATATTAATATCGTTTTCATTATCTCTTTTTAGTCTCGCTATAAATTTAAAATTATTATTAAGATTAATATCAGCAAATATTTCTGAATAGTTCATTGGAAATAGAAAATCTCCTGACATTCGCCTGTATCTTTTCGCATATCCCAATGTTCCGTTCTTAATTTTTTGTTTATAGGTAATACCAGCTAATGGGACCTTTTTATTGCTATCAAAGTATCCACCATATGCCATTACCATAGTCCTCATATTTGGCATCCATTTAGACATAATTACTAGTGGCCCTCTATCCATAGGCATATCATCCATCATCATTGAGCTCATATTCATTGAATGCATAGCCATGGAATTTGTGTGGTTACTCATAGAGCTTAAAAATAATTTTCTATCTTTAAGATAATATTTTTTAGAGATGCTTATTTGTAATTTTTCCATATTCATATGGAATTTGCTGTATTTCATACTTAATGTATAAAACTTTTGATCACCAACTCTATCCATTCCAGAAAATCTTCTGTTTACAAAAAGCTCATTTTTCATTGATAAATCGTCACTATCAAAAACAGGATTATTATTTTGATTTTTATATGGGGTATAGCCGAAGATCAATCTGGGCTCGATACTAGATTTGTTTGCTTTATTACTTTTAATAAATAAAGAATTTACATCAATAAGAATATTTGGGACTACTACATTATTAGTATTTGATGATTTATCTGATAGGTCGTAACTAATGGTTTTGATTCCTAAGTTTGTATTTATATTAAATCCATTCACATGGTTATGTTTAGATAAATTAATATCGCTATAAATTCTTAATCCTTCAGGTGGATTCTCTATAATTCTTAAGAATTGACCGTTCATACTTTCATAACCAACATAACCATGAATACTATCCGCTTTGAAAGAGGAGATATTGATACGCTCTGTTAAAAATATACTACCGAACCTTTTTGAATATTTAATATCTAATGCAGGAGATTTTTTGTAACCATTAGTTAAAATTGGATTTAACGACTGGAATCCTTGATGCTCTAATCTGATGACAGCATTAGTGGTTGATGTTGATATTGAAATATTTTGATTAAGATTTTGAGCTCTTTCAAGACCAATTGAAGTTATATCACCAGGTATATCTCTTAAAATTAAACTATCTGAAGCTTTAGCCCAATTGATATCAATATAAGAATTTCTTAAATTAAACTTATCTTTAATATTAAACGCCCATCGAGAAGAGGGCTTTTCAAAGTTCTGTTTTAAAAACTCATCATCCTTATCAAAATAAATAAGATCAATGTTCCTAAAATTATTTTCTAGTCCATGCACTGAGCGATAATTAGCTTCTATACCAGCACCCCGTTTAGCTATGTTTCTTGGTGCTATTGTTATATCAGATCTTTCGGATAAAACTTTATAAAATGGAATCATTAAATCAAGGCCATCAGAAGAGAAAGAAATCGAGGGCTCAAGAAATCCAGTCATTCTTTTCTCAGAGGTTGCAAAAGGCACTACTGGAAAAGCAAATACAGTCGCTCCTTTAACTTTAACTCTAACTTTTTTTGCTAAGCCTCTTTGTTTTTCTGAATTAAGCTCAATATTTTTTGCTTCTAGTACCCAGCCAGATGCAATATCTGCACAAGAGGTTATTGAGGCACTTTCAAGATTTATTAAACTTTCTAAATTTCCATCAAGCTTATCAAAATTAAATACAAGACTTCTTTCATCTAAATATGCTTTACCTTTTGTCAGTGAAATGGATTTATCTTCTTTATTAAAAAAACCACTATCTGATTTGAAATAAAATTGATCAAGGAAGATGTCACCACCACCAGAGAATTCTATTTTTCCGTTTTTCCTATCAAGGTCGGCTTTATTTGCTCTCAATAATCCGTTTGGGAAATCTAATTCAACATTTCCTTTTAAGATAAGTCTTTCATCTTCTGTGAATTCAAATTTATCTGAATTAACTTTTAGATTTTCACCGTCTTTTGTTGTTCCTATTATTGGGTTGTAAATTATGCATGAATTAACATTTGATTCTGGAGCTGCTATTAGGATTGAATTTTCTAGAGATTGCCCAAAAATTTTGTTTGGTAACACCAAAGCAACAAAAAACAAAGCCGTCAGAGAAAATCTTATCATTGATATATTTTATACCTCTTAGCTTTGAAAGCGTATTTTCAAGAAAGTTCTATTTTTGATTAGAATTTATATACTCTTCTAATTGGTATAAATGATCTTTGCCAAAGAATATTTGGTCATCTAAAAAGAATGTAGGGACACCAAATGCACCTCGTTCTACAGCAGCGCTAGTATTCGCTATTAATTTATCTTTGCATTCTTGCGAATTCACAATATTAAAAATTGCTTCAACATCCATATTATTTTCATTGAGTGTAGCTTTAAGAATATCTAAGTCATTTAAGTTTTTGTTATCTTCCCACATTGCAGTAATTACAACATCAAGATATTGATCAAAGACATTTAATTCTTGTGCTGCTATTGATCCTCTTTGAATTTGAACGGTATTAATTGGAAAATTAGAATTAAATTGATATTTTGTTAATTCATGTTGTTTTACAAACCTTTCAATCTCAATCATTTGGTATGCATTCTTATTTGGTATATCTGCAAATGCCATAAAAGGAGGTTGGTTTCCTGATAATTTAAATATCCCACCTAATAAACAAGGTATGTAATTAAAACTTACGTCAGTTCTATCTTCTATTATTGGTATCAATTTATGGCAAAAATAAGCGTTAGGACTAGCGAAATCAAATATAAAGTCTACTTTCATTTGTATCTACAATTTTGTACAGTTAAGAAAACAATTAAACACTTTTATGAAAGATTTTTCAAAATATTCAGCAATTATTATTGGTGCGGGTGATGCAACTGGTTCTGCTTTAACTCGAAAGTTTGCGAGTCATGGTTACAAAGTTTGTCCAGCTAGAAGGCCAGGCAGTAAAGATAAAATAAATGCGCTTGCAGATGAAATAAATAAATCAGGGGGATGGGCAAAAGGTTTTGGAGTAGATGCACGTGATGAAGATTCTATTGCAAACTTTTTTAAAGAAGTTGAAGAGGAGATAGCCCCAATTGATGTTGTAATTTTTAACCCTGGAGCTAATGTCTACTTTCCGATCGAAGAAACTACATCTAGGGTTTATAGAAAAGTATGGGAAATGGCTGCATTTGGAGGTTTTTTAACGGGAAGAGAGGCAGCAAAATATATGAAGAAAAGAGGCTCAGGTAGTATTTTCTTTACTGGTGCCACCGCTTCATTAAGAGGTGCTTCTGGATTTTCAGCATTTGCAGGTGCAAAATTTGCTCTGAGAGCTCTAAGTCAGAGTATGGCTAGAGAATTAGGACCTCAGGGAATTCATGTAGCACACTTTATAATCGATGGAGCTATAGATACTGCATTTATCAAAGAAAATTTTCCAGATACGTATGCTCTTAAAGAAAAAGACGGTATCCTATCACCAGAAAAAATTGCAGATTCGTATTGGTTTGTTCATTCTCAACATAGAAGTGTATGGACTCAAGAATTAGATTTACGACCCTATATGGAAAAGTTCTAAAAATTTTAAAAAAATAAGGAAATATTATGAGTTTAAAAGATAAAGTTATTTTTATGTCTGGTGGTAGCAGAGGTATCGGCTTGGCTATGGCAAAGAAAGCTGCACAAGATGGTGCAAAGATAATTGTTGCTGCAAAAACAGCAGAGCCACATCCAAAACTTCCTGGCACTATTTATACAGCAGCTGAAGAGATCATTGAGGCTGGTGGAGATGCTTTGCCTGTGATATGTGATATTAGAAATGAAGATAATGTTAGAGATGCCATTAATAAATCTGTAGAACATTTCGGTGGACTCGACATATGCATCAACAATGCGTCAGCTATTCAATTAACAAATGTTGTAGATACTGAAATGAAAAGATACGACCTCATGCATCAAATTAATGGAAGAGGCACCTATATGGTGAGTAAATATTGTCTTCCTCATTTAACTAAAGCATCTAATCCACATATTCTTAATTTATCACCGCCGCTCGACATGGACCCTAAATGGTTTTCAGGCACTGTAGCTTACACAATGGCAAAATATACTATGAGTATGTGCGTCTTAGGAATGGCTGCTGAATTTGCTGATAGAGGAATTGCTGTTAACGCATTATGGCCAAGAACTGCTATTGCTACAGCTGCTGTACAAAATCATCTTGGTGGAGATGAGATTATGAAGCTTTCACGAAATGTAGACATCATGGCTGATGCTGCATATGAAATTTTGACTAAAGATTCCAAAACTTTTACAGGAAACTTCTGTATAGATGATTTAGTTCTTCATGAAGCTGGCGTAAAGGATTTTACAAAATATGCTGAGGTACCCTATGGAGAGCTGATGCCAGATTTTTTTGTGCCAGACGATACACCAGTTCCAGAAGAGGTAAAGAACAGCTAATTTGAAAGAATCTGAAGTAATACAATTAGCAAAGAATTGTGGTTTTCCATCAATTAAAGCTAAAGCTTTAAAACTTGAGGCAAGTGGAAGAGAGTATTACAGACTGCATATAACTCCAGATGCAACTAAGGTTTTATGTTATCTAAGTCCAGAAAAAGGCAATCATAATAAATTTCTCCATATTTCTAATTTCTTTTTTAATGAAAAAATAAAATCACCAGAAATCTTTTACTCCAATAGCGAAGAAGGAGTAACCATTCAAGAGGATTTAGGTGAGAAATGTTTAATAGATTTGGACATGCTGTCTGTCTCTAATAAAGAGATGCTTAAAGATTCAATAGCGCTACTAGCAAAAATACAAACTGTAAACATCCCACAAATACCTAAATTAGAATTAGATGATCTTAATGATCAAATGAACAAACTAACTGATGTCTTCTTAAAAGATTTTTTAGGTATTACTTTTGATAATGATTTTAATGAATTACAAGATGAAGTAATTGAAAAACTTTCTGAGCAGCCGTGGATGAATTGTCATTTTGATTTTGAGAGAAGAAATCTAATAGCATTCGATAATGAAATTGCTGTAATAGATTTTCAAGATTTATCTAGTGGACCTATTGGTATTGATCTTGCCGGAATAATTATTGATCACTATATAAAATATCCAGATGACACGATTGCAAATTGTCTTGATCATTATTCTGATTTAATGGAATTTCAATTGGATTCAAGCGATATATTTGAATGGATTAGATGGGGCGCAATTCAAAGAAATATGAGGATATTGGGAACTTTAAGCAGTCTTTATTTAGATAACGAACGTACTTTTAGATTAAAAGATTTACCTATGATTCTTAGTAATTTAATCGATCTCATACCAGAAAAATATGAATCTCTTAAAAGTTACTTAACCAAAGAGGTTCAACCACAATTGTTAAAGAAACTAAGTCAAATATGAAGGTCATGATACTAGCCGCAGGTTATGGTAAGAGGATGTTACCAATAACTAAAGAGACTCCAAAACCTTTATTAAAAGTCTCTAATAAGACTTTAATTCAAAGAAATATAGAGATACTAATAAATTCTGGTTTCAATGAAATAGTTATAAATACAGCCTATTTGGGTTCTATGATTATAGAGCATGTTACAAAATGCTTTCCATCTGCCGACATTAAGTTTTCAAAAGAAGAAAATCCTCTCGGAACTGGTGGAGGTGTTATGAAAGCATTACACCTTCTTGGAACAGATCCTTTTTTACTGATAAATTCTGACATCTTTCATAACATTGCTATTAATGATTTAAAACAATTCACTGAAAAAGCACACATCGTTGGAGTTCCAAACCCAGATCACAACCTTGAAGGAGATTTTTCACTTAACGGTAATACGGTTGTCATAAAAGAAGGCCAAAATGATTTCACATGGAGTGGCATATCTGTAATTAATCCTTGTATCTTTGATGACATAAAATCAAAAGAGGGTGTATTTGATATGTGGAATTCAGTTTTAAAAAAATATATAGAAAATAGCGATGTAACAGGAGAAGTTACCCAAAGTAATTGGATAGATACAGGAACAATAGAGCGTCTAGAACTTGCTAATAATATTTATAAAGACGAAAATTAGCATATGAGTGATGGTAAATACATAATTGCCCCTTCAATACTGGCTTCTAATTTTGCTACTTTAGGCGAAGAGGTAGTTAATGTTCTGGGTGCTGGAGCTGACTGGGTTCATTTTGATGTTATGGATAATCATTATGTCCCAAACTTAACAATTGGCCCCATGGTGTGCAAGTCATTGAGAGATTATGGCGTAAAAGAATTTATAGACGTTCATTTAATGATAGATCCGGTAGATGATCTGGCTCAAAGTTTTATAAAAGCTGGAGCAGATTTAATTAGCTTTCATCCAGAAGCCTCAAAACACGTTCATAGATCTATTCATGCAATTAAAGATCAAGGCTGCAAAGCAGGACTTGTTTTTAATCCAGCTAGTTCGCTAAATGTCCTAGAAAATGTAATAGAGGATTTGGATCTGGTTTTAATAATGAGTGTAAATCCAGGATTTGGCGGCCAATCATTTATCCATAGTTCACTTGATAAGATATCTGAAGTAAGAAAAATGATCGATGCTTCAGGCAAGGACATTCGCTTAGAAGTTGATGGCGGTATAAATAATGACACAATTGGACTAGCTTCTGCTGCTGGTGCCGATACTTTTGTTGCAGGGTCTGCAATCTTCAATACGGATAACTATGAGCAGACAATCACAACGCTTCGTTCCAAAATCGTTTAATTTTTTAATCTTTTTTTTAATTGCTTCGGGTATAAGTGCATCCGAACCTATCTCATTAGAAAAAATACTTCCAAATATAGAAGTGGTCTCTAAATTTCAAGATAGACAAAAAGGATTGATGTATAAAAAAGCAATCCCAGAAGATTATGGAATGTTCTTTATTTGGAATACAAAAAAAGTTCAATGTATGTGGATGAAAAATACTTATATACCATTAAGTGTCGCTTATATGGATGGAAGCGGAAAAATAATTAACATTTATGATATGGTGCCATTATCTAAAATTTCGGTTTGCTCTGATAGGCCTGCTCTTTATGCTTTAGAGGTTAATCGAGGTTGGTATAAAAGAAATAATATCAAAGTTGGTGATATTTTAGATTTAGATAAAATTTTACAAAATGATTAATAAACAAGAATTTCAAAGTTATGTAGATCAGGGATACAACATGATTCCTGTCTCTAAGAATATCTCTTTAGAGCAAGCGACTCCTCTAAATCTATATTCAAAAATTTCTAATAAAACTAATACTTTTTTGCTTGAATCAGTCGAGGGAGGAGAAAGGTGGGCTCAATATTCTATTATTGGTCTTGATTGTATTGATACTATTAAAGTTACTGGCGACGTCATAGAGACTAGAGTTGACTCTGAGGTTTTATCTTTTCAATCAGATAATCCTCTTCAAGAAATTAAGAATTTAACCAGCGAATATAAATCACCACAAATTGATAATTTACCAAGATTCTTTGGAGGTTACGTCGGTTTTTTTGCATATGAAAGCGCTCAGTATGCAGAAAAGAGAATAGCCGAACTTAAAAATAAAGGGTCTAAGTTTAAAGAACATATGCCTGAGATCTATCTAGTGAAAGCAGAAATATTGATTGTTTATGATAATTCTGATCAATCTATTCAAATAGTTGTGAATACAAATCCATTAGAAAGCTCTTATGATCAGGCAGAGGCAACAATAAAAGAATTAGAAGCATTATTAAGCAATGATTCGGAAGATTCTAAAGATAACTTTAGCAAACTCACCGGAGAACTAGTTTTTGATTCTAATTTTTTAAAAGATGATTATCTAAATGCAGTAGATTTAGTAAAGAAATACATTAAAAAGGGTGACGTCATGCAGGTTGTTCTGGCCCAAGATTTTTCTTTGCCATTTAATAAAAATCCATTTGATCTATATAAAGCTCTAAGAGCACTAAATCCATCGCCATATATGTATTATCTTGATCTTGAGGAATGTCAGGTTGTTGGCGCATCTCCTGAGATATTAATAAGGCTTGAAGAAAATAAAGTAACTTTAAGACCTATTGCTGGCACCAGAAAAAGAGGCACCAATCCCGAAGAAGATTTAGCCAACGAAAAAGATTTATTAAACGATCCTAAGGAAATTGCTGAACATCTGATGTTAATTGATCTTGGAAGAAATGATGTTGGCAGAGTATCTGAAATTGGCTCTGTAAATGTTACAGACAAAATGATAATAGAAAAATACTCACACGTAATGCATATCGTTTCAAATGTAGAGGGAAATCTATCTGAAGATTTAGATTATATCGACGCGCTCAAAGCAACTTTGCCTGCAGGTACTTTATCAGGAGCTCCTAAAATACGAGCCATGCAAATTATTAATGAATTAGAACCTAGCTCTAGAGGCATTTATGGAGGAGCCATTGGTTACATATCTTGGAATGGAAATATTGATACTGCAATTGCAATAAGAACCGCAGTCATAAAAGATAATATTATTCATGTTGGCGCTGGAGCTGGAATTGTAGCTGATTCTATTCCTGAAAATGAATGGCTTGAATGTAAACAAAAAGCTAAAGTTTTTTTAGATGCTATGGAGATGATTTCGTGATTTTAGTTTTAGATAACTACGATAGTTTTACTTATAACTTAGTTCATTACATTGGCGAATGTGGTGAAGAAGTTATGGTTGTAAGAAATGATGAAATCACAGTAGAACAAGTTGAAGATCTCAATCCTAAAAAGATAGTTATCTCTCCAGGGCCATGTACACCAAATGAAGCTGGTATTTCGATTGAGCTAATTAAAAAATCTTCTGTTCCGATTTTAGGAGTTTGTCTTGGTCATCAATCTATTGGTGCTGCATTCGGAGGTAATATTATTAAAGCTCCAGAAATATTTCATGGAAAATTATCAAAAGTCGAACACAATCAAAAAAAAATATTTAATGGGATTGATAGCCCATATTCTGTTGTGAGATACCATAGCTTAATTATAGAAAAAGATTCTTTACCTAATGAGTTGGAAATTACAGGTGTGTTGGAAGATAATCCAGAAGTAATTATGGCCATTGAACACAAAGAAAAACCAATATATGGCGTTCAATTTCATCCTGAATCTATTGAAACTAATTTTGGAATGAGGCTAATAGAAAACTTTTTAAAATTATGATTGAAGATATTCTTATAAAACTTAAAGATAAAAAAGATCTTCAATCTGAAGAAATGCAGAGCGTTGTTGAAAGTATTATGACTGGCAAAGTTGAAGACAATGACATTGAGACTTTTCTTTTAGCTTTAAATGAAAAAGGGGTTAAAGAACCTGAAATAACTGCTGCTGCATCAGTAATGAGAGATAAGTCTTTAAAGTTCGATATTGGAGATGGTACACACATAGATACGTGTGGTACTGGTGGAACTGGGCTTCATACTTTTAATTGTTCTACTGCATCATCATTTGTTGCTGCAGCTGGAGGAGCTTCAATTACAAAACATGGCAATAAAGCAATTTCTAGCAAATCGGGAAGTGCTGATTTTTTAACAGCTGCAGGTGCTGATATTTCTCACGATAGAGAAAAGCTTATTAAGGTTTTTGAAGAAGTTGGTTTTATTTTTTTATTTGCTCCTCTTCATCATCAATCTATGAAATACGTAATGCCTGCTAGGCAGCGCATAGGTCAGAAAACAATATTCAATCTTTTAGGACCTCATACAAATCCTTGTGGAGCAAGAAGACAAGTTATTGGTGTCTACGATAGTAAATTACTTAAAACATTTTCAACAGTAGCTAAAAATCTTGATATGGACCATGTCATGGTTGTTCATGGAGACGATGGCTTGGATGAGATTTCTATTACAGGACCTACCCAAATTTCTGAATTGAAAAACAACAAAATTGATGAATACTCAATATCACCAAGCGATTTTGGCCTTTCCAATTGTAATTTTGATGAAATAACTGCTCAGACTCCTGAAGAAAGTTTACAGCTAGTTAGAGCTGCTTTTTCTGGCGAAAAGTCAGCCGTCCAAGACATGATTGCTCTTAATGCTGGTGCTGGTTTGTATATTGCTAGAAAAGTAGATTCTATTGCTGATGGAGTAGAACTAGCATTTACCTTGATGAATAATGGCAAAGCTGCAGATAAATTAGCTGCTTATGTGAGGGTTTCAAATCTATAATGACTATTCTTAATGACATAGTTCAAAATACTCGAGAAAAGCTTGTTCATAAGAAGATTGAAGTTCCTTTAGAAAAAATAAAGTTACAGCTTGATAGTCTTAAACTTCCAAAGGGAGCCTTCAAAGAAAATCTTATCAATAAAGATCAGGCAATTATTGCTGAGATAAAAAAAGCATCGCCTAGCGCTGGAATTATTTCAGAAAATTTTAATCCAGTTGAAAAAGCAAAAGAATACGAAGCTTTTGGAGCATCAGCTTTATCTATTCTTACCGAAGAAGATTTCTTCCAAGGGAGTTCTCAATTTTTAATGGATGTTAAGGCAGTCTCTAAACTTCCGATTATTAGAAAAGATTTCATGATAGATGAGTATCAGATATACGAAGCAAAGCTAATGGGTGCTGATTGTATTTTACTTATTGTGAGCGTTTTATCAGATGATGAAATTACTCAATTTGTTGAGGTTGCTGACAGTCTTGAGCTTGATTATTTAATAGAAGTTCACGATGAAGATGAGCTAAAAAGGGTAGAGCATTTTGAAAACGCAATTATTGGAGTTAACAACAGAGATCTAAAGACTTTTGAGGTTGATCTCAATAATTCAGTTAATCTAAAGAGCTCATTTTCTGGAAAAAATCTTTTTGTTGCAGAATCGGGTATTAAGAATCAAAGTGACATTAATTCACTAAAAGAGCATGACATACATGTCTTCTTAATTGGTGAGAGTCTCATGAAAGGAGACTTTGTTTGAAATTAAGGGAGTGGCAAGAAAATGCATTTCCTTTATGGTGGGCCAAAAAAAGAGGCATCATAAAAGTTGTTACCGGTGGCGGTAAAACAGTTTTCGCTATCCATTGTCTTAAAAAATATCTTGAAGAAGAGCCTGATAAATCAATTTTGATTGTTGTTCCATCTATTGCATTGTTAGATCAGTGGTATGAAGGAATTTCGTTAAACTTTAAAAGCAAAGACATAGCTTTAAATGGCGGCGGCGAACAAATCACTGATTTATCCAAAGTATGCATAACAACAATTGATTCTCTTAAAAATATAATTAGTAAGGTAGATCAAGATAATACATTGTTGATCGTAGACGAGTGCCACAAGATAGGTACTGAGAAAAGAGGTGAGATGTTAACAGGGAATTGGCATGCAACTCTTGGTCTTTCTGCTACGCCTGAAAGAGATTACGATGATAATTTTTATATTATTATTAAAAAAATATTAGGCGATATCATTTTTGATTATGACTATATAGATGCAAGAGAAGATGAAGTTATAGTTAACTTTAAGCTTTTATATGCTTATGCAGAAATGACAGAAGCTGAGAATGATAAATACAAAGACTTCACTAAAAAAATACAAAGAAGAGCTGCAACTATTGGTGGAAATAATATGAATGATTATCCACTTAAAATGCTAATTTTTAATAGGGCAAGAATGGTTAAAAATTCTAAGAATAGAATTCCTTTTGGAGTAGAGCTTTTACAAAAACATAAAAGAGACAGCTGGATAGTATTTACTGAAAATAAAAAGCAAGCCAAAGAATTCAATAAAATTATTAATAAAAAAGGATATAAATCAGCTATTTATAATACTGATTTAGACAATGCTGAGCGAGAAGAAAACCTGAATAACTTTAAGAGTGGAAATCTTAACGTTTTAGTAAGTTGCACTGCATTAGATGAAGGTTTTGATATGCCAGAGGCAGATGGAGCAATGATACTTAGCGCCTCTTCATCTAAAAGACAAAGAATTCAGAGAATGGGGAGGGTGCTTAGAATAACTGCCAATAAAGAAAATGCTTTAATAGTTACCGTTTACAGCTCTAATACTGAATACGTAAAACTTAAAGAGGAATCTAATAGATATCAGCTAGAAAACGTTCCTATCAGATGGCAAAAAATGAAGTAAAACTAATCCATTGGATAGGCAATGATGTCCATCGGCTTGAGATCTTTTTTTAACTTATTAAAGTTCTTATAGTACAACTTAAATCCACCATCTTCGTATAACCAAATATTCGACACCCTTGCCTGATATTCATTATTCACTTTTCCATTCGAGTATTTATAACTTCCGGTAAGGTAGTACAAAGTTAAATATACTTTTTCAGAAAGCTTAATAATTCTTACATTTGAAGGAACTACATTTGATTCAACTCTAGAGTAATAATCTATAACTGATTCAAAGTCAGGCGGAGGATCTTCATAAAAGTGATTTTCAGATGACGAGCCTGTAATTGCTCCGATTTTGCTTTCGTAGAAAAAAATCGTTTCAAAATCGCGAGCGTTTCTTGCTTCCCAAAATTTTAGAAGGCTATCTTGTAGAGCTTTTTCGCTATTTTCTGCGGATAAATTAAAACTAAGAAGACAAATTAAGAATAATGATCGAATCATACATATTTGCTTGTAGAGGTCATCATTTTTGCAGTGTATTTCATAATTTGCTTAACAGGAATATTTAGCTCTTCGCCACCTTTATCAACTGCTTGTTGAGCATGAAGGTCTTCATCTTCCTTCATAGTTCTTAATATTTCTATTGTTTCTTTGTCTTTAGGAGAAATCTTATCGAGGTGTCTATCGATATGAGCTACTACTTGTTTTTCAGTTTCTTCAACAAAACCTAAGCTAACTTTTTCTCCAAACCTTCCAAAGATTGCACCAATAGCAAAGGAACCAGCATACCAAATAGGATTCAGAACAGAACCGTTTCCATCGAGCTCATCAAGACGTTTTTTACACCACACTAAGTGATCAGTTTCTTCGTCTCCAGCTTCAATAAGATGCTCTCTAATTTCAGGATCTTTGCAGACTAGTGACTGACCTCTATAGAGGGCTTGAGCCGCAACTTCGCCAGCGAGGTTAACTCGCATCATTTGAATAGAACGTTTCTTTTCTTCAGCTGTTAATTCTTCAGAATTTTTTTCTGCAGGCTCTGGCGGATATGTTCTTCCTGTTCCAGATTTTTTATTTGATAGCGTCTTAAGTGCGATATCAAATTCATTAACAATATTATTTAAAAAGCTCATTTAATTCCTTTAAAACCTATATCTCTTCTATGAAAAGCACCATCAAAATTGACGCTGTCGACGAGATTATATGCTTTGGATTGTGCAGATTTCAAGTCATCACCAAGAGCTGTTGCACAAAAAACTCTTCCACCAGAAGTTACAACATTATCGTCTACCAATTTTGTTCCTGCATGAAACAGTTTCATATCTTGATCTAACGTTTCTTGAAGAGTTACCTGTTTATTAGATTCATAACTTTCTGGATATCCTTCAGCTGCTATTACGACCCCGCAGGCATGCTTGTCAGTCCATGCAATATTATAGGAATCCATATCATCATTAATTGCAGCAAGACATAGCTCAACTAAACTTGACTGGAGTCTAAGCAAAATAGGCTGAGTTTCTGGATCTCCAAATCTACAATTAAATTCAAGAACTTTAAGCTCTCCATCTTTAATCATTAATCCTGCATAAAGAAATCCTAAATAAGGCGAGCCTTCAGAAATAAGTCCATCCATGGTTGGCTTCATAACTTCATCAATAATTTTTTGATGGATACGTTCATCAACAATTGGAGCAGGGCTGTAAGCTCCCATTCCACCTGTGTTTAATCCGACATCTCCCTCACCAACTGCTTTATGATCTTGGCTTGTTGCTAATGGAATAATCTTATCTTTACTAACAACAGCAATAAAAGAAGCTTCTTCTCCTTCAAGAAATTCTTCTATGACAACTCTGCTACCTGCCTCACCAAAAGCTTGATCCATAAAAATACTCTCAAGCGCCTTTATTGCTTCTTCTTTATTCTCACAAATAATTACACCTTTTCCAGCTGCTAAACCGTCTGCTTTTACAACTGTGGGATATTCAATAGTATCTAGATGGCTTTTTGAAGAATCATAGTCACTAAAAGAAGCATATCCTGCAGTTGGAATTTTGTACTTTACAAAAAAGTCTTTCGAAAAAGTTTTTGACCCTTCTAACTGAGCCGCTGCCTGAGATGGACCAAAAGTTTTTATATCTTTGCTTTGCAAATAATCAGTCATTCCCATTACTAAGGGTTGTTCAGGACCAATTATTACTAAACCTATATTATTTTGTTTACAAAAGTCTTCAACAGCTTCAAAGTCATTATTATCTAAAGAAATATTAGATACTTTGCTTTCAAGCGCAGTCCCAGCATTACCCGGACAAACAAAAACATCAGTTACTGATTCGTCTTGAGCAGATTTCCATGCAAGCGCATGTTCTCTTCCACCTGAGCCAATTATAAGTACCTTCATTAGTGCCTAAAATGCCTTGTTGAAGTAAAAAGCATAGCTATATTATTTTCGTCAGCAGCAGCTATTACTTCATCGTCTCTCATAGAGCCACCTGGTTGGATAATTGCTGCTATACCGCTTGAAGCAGCTTTATCAATTCCATCTCTAAATGGGAAAAAGGCATCCGAAGCCATTACAGCACCTTGAACCTCTAGACCTTCCTCTTTTGCTTTTAAATTTGCAATATCAGCACTTATTACTCGACTCATTTGACCGGCACCAATTCCAATTGTTTGTTTATTTTTGACGTATACGATTGCATTGCTTTTTACAAACTTAGCAACCCTCCAAGCAAACATCAAATCATTAACTTCCTCTTCAGAAGGTTGTCTTTTTGTTACACACTTTAAACCTTCTTTAGATACTGAAAAGGAATCATCGCTTTGAATTAATATTCCTCCAGAAACTTTTTTAATTGTGCCAGGGTAGGGATTGTCTTGTTCTAAATCTACTCTTAAAACTCTAACATTTTTTTTCTTTGCAAACTCGGTCAATGCGCCATCTTCATAACCAGTAGCAATAATGACTTCAACAAATTGACGAGTATTTATTTCTTCAGCAGTCTTCGCATCGAGTTTTCTATTTAAAGCTATGATTCCTCCAAATGCAGAAGTAGGATCGGTTTTAAAAGCTAGATCATATGCTGAGCCTATAGATTCTGATTCTGCAACACCACATGGATTAGCATGTTTAACAATGACACAAGCAGGTTCGTCAAAAGCCCTCACGCATTCCCAAGCAGCATCTGCATCAACAATATTATTATAAGAAAGTTCCTTTCCTTGAAGAATTTCTGCATTAGCTATATTCGTATGTTTTAAATTGTCAAAAGTTAGTAAATCTGCAGATTGATGAGGATTTTCACCATATCTAAGTGAAGTTGTTTTTTTAATATTGTACTGAGGTAACTGATTATTTGAGTTGCCATCAAGATAATTTGATATTGAAAGATTATAGTCAGCCATTAGGCTAAAAACTTTTTGTGATAGTTCTTTCCTAAATTCGTATGATATACCATCTGAATTCTCCCATTCCTCAATTAGTCTTGCATAGTCATTGGGGTTTGATACTACAGCAACGTCTTTAAAATTTTTAGCCGCTGATCTAATCATAGTTGGGCCACCGATATCTATTTTTTCAATTGCTTCTTCGAAAGAACAACCATCAGCAATAGTCTCTTTAAATGGATATAAGTTTACTACCACAAGATCAATTGGCTCGTATCCTCTATCTTTTAAAACATCCATGTCTGTATCTCTTCGAGCAAGAATCCCCGCATGAATTTTTGGATGTAATGTCTTTACTCTTCCGTCCATCATCTCTTCAAAGCCAGTAAAGTCAGAAACCTCAATTACATCAGATGTTATTTCTTTTATAGCCTTAAAAGTACCACCGGTTGATAGTATTTTTACATTTTGTGAAATTAGAAAAGTTACAAGCTCACTCAATCCTGATTTATCTGAAACGCTGATTAGAGCTGTTTTTGGTTTGATTGAATTCACTATTTTATATTATATTTTTTTAGCTTAGTTCTAAGGGTTGTTCGATTAATGCCTAATATCCTTGAAGCTTTAGATTGATTATCATTAGAAAATCTCATCACAGAATCTAGCAACGGAGGTTCCACTTCGTTTAGCACTAGCTGATATACATCTATAGGCACATTTTTTTGATCGAGTTGAGAAAAGTATCTTTTCATGGCTTTTCTAACCTCATCTTTTAGAGGTTTTTTTGAGTAGCTATCGAATGAATTTTTCTTATTTGCCAAAATGAATCAATAATTAAAGAGAAATATCAGTTTACAGTTGTTTAAAAATTGCTCAATAGGTTTTTAAAGATTTATAGGTGTTTTTTTCTCTCCGCCCACATAAAACTCTTTTACTATTCCATCTTCAATTATTATTTTTGTTATTGAGGTGTAATCAGGGTAAAAATATAACAAAGTAGGATTGCCCACTAATTTACCAATAATAGAATTTATAACCATGAAATGAGTAAATATTATTGAATCTTTATTAAAAGTTAGCGCCTTAGACAATATTTCATCTCTCCAGTTGCTCACCATAGTTGGAAGACTATTAATATTCATTTTCATAATATCAGTAAGCCACCGTCTTTTATCTGCTAACTCAATATCATCTGAAGGTATTTCAGAAAAAATAGGATCTATTATTAAATCCTTTTTATATATATTTACTAAAGGGGCCGCTGTCATTAACGCTCTTGATTTAGGACTTGATATGAAAGTGAAATCTTTAAGTGATTGAAGTTTATTATTTTCTGTTAATAATTCGGATTGTTTCATTCCTTCAATACTTAGACCAGGATCCAAGTTATCTCCCCAAGCTTGAGAAGCCTCACCATGTCTGATTAATATTAAAGTTATCTCTGACATTTATATTCCAGCTATAGCTATAATGTGAGAATGAGGATTCATAGAATATATTGTAAATCAGTATCAGGAGAAGACAGTAATTTTGAGTTAGACCAATCTCAATCATCTCACTTATCAAAAGTGCTTAGATTACAAGTGAATGATGAAGTAGAAGTATTTGATGGAAATGGCGCTTCAGCTTTATGTCTAATTACTTCGATTGAAAGAAAAATGACTTCCCTTAAAAGAATTTCAGAAGTTATATTTTCTGATGTTCCAAAAGAAAAAATTACAATGATCATCCCCGTAATAAAAAAAGAAAATTTACATTTCATGGTGCAAAAGTTAACTGAAATAGGTATCTCTGAGCTTATTTTTTATAAGCCTGATCTCATTGATCAAAGCATTGCAAAAAAAGACCACCGTAAAATGATAGAGAAATGTTTAGAAGTGGTAATAAGTTCTTGCAAACAATGCGGGTCTAATTTCATTCCCCAATTAAACTTATTTGAAAATATAATAGATGCCTTTGATAGCATTGAAGCCAAAACAGATTCCTTTTTGTTTGACTTAGGTGCAAAAAATTCATTTAACATAAAAGAATTAAGTTCCGAATCAAATGTTTGTTTAATAACTGGGCCAGAATCAGGATTTTCAGATTCTGAGTTAGAATTATTAAATAAAAGAAACATAAAGATAAGATTAATTGGGAAAAATACTTTAAGAGCAGAAACAGCTCCACTTGTTATAGCCTCATTAGTACAAAATCAATTTGGTAACATTTAATAATGACTGAGAAACTTTTATTTATTACAGACTCTATGAAAGGTTTAAAACCTAAAAAAGATACATCTATATTTATGATGGAAGAGTCTATTTCTATAGGGTATAAAGTTTTTCAGTGTGAAATGAAAGATTTATTTATTGAAGGCGGTATTGTTCATGCTAACTGCAGAAGCATTATTGAAGTAGGCGAACATCAAGTAGAGGGAATAGCAAAAGAATCACTTCAAGTTTCTGAGTTCACTTATAGCTTTATGAGAAAAGATCCTCCAGTGGACTCAGATTATATCAATGCTTTACATTTGTTGGGATTAGCTGAGAAGCAAGGCGCGACAGTTTTTAACAAACCCAACTCAATAAAAGAATTCAATGAGAAAATATTTGCAATTCACTTTAAAGAATTTATTCCAAAAACTCTTGTAACTTCAAATATAAATAAGATCAAAGAATTTCAAGAAAAACACCAAACCATAGTCGTGAAACCTCTCGATGGTATGGGTGGAGCCTCTATTTATAAGTTTGATAATATCGATGAAGATAATATAAATATTTTGTTAGAAATGACAACAGATGAAGCTACTCAAATAATAGCCCAAGAGTTTTTACCAGAAATTTATGAGGGAGACTTTAGAATATTAATTATCCATGGAAAACCTTTCAGAAAAACTTTGGCGAGGATTCCGCAAGGAGAAAGCTTTAAAGGAAATTTAGCAGCTGGAGGAAAAGGAGTTGTAAAAGATATAACGGCTGTGCAACTAAAGGTTGCAGAAACTATTGGAAAATATCTTATTACTAAAGGAGTTAACTTTGCGGGTATAGATATGATTGGAAGTCACTTAACTGAAATAAATATAACCAGTCCTACTTGCGCAAGAGAAATTTTTGATCAATCAGGTGAAAATCCAATTACTGAATATCTAAAAGGACTATGACTTCAATACTAGCAAAACAAAAAGTAAGTAAAAGATCTCTAACACTAAATAAATCTTTTATTTTATCTTTAACTTTTCATTTGTTTTTGGTTTTTGGCATTACCTTTACCACTTTTTACACAATACCTGTTTTAGAAAACTCTCCAATTATTAATGTAAAGTTTGCTAATTCATCTCAAGACGTTATTGGGTATGACGGTTTTCAACAAAATGAATCCTTACCTAATGAGGAAGGTTTAGAATCTATGCAAAATATTGTTCCTCAGAAAAATAGTTATCAAGCTAGAAAAGTAAAAAAATTAGAATCGAACTCTTTAGTAAATACTGAAGAGGCTGTCTATTTAAATTTATGGCAAAGAAATATTGAATCGATTGGTGATGAGATTATTGCTTCTGCTGATATCGAATACATCGATAGCAAAGTTCAAGTAATGGCTACAATAGATTCTTTTGGGAATTTAATTAAATCAGAGGTGCTTATATCCTCTGGAAATATTGCTTTGGATAAAATGGCATTAAATATTCTCATAGAAGCAGCTCCTTTTGCTCCTTTTGACCAAAAGATGTTAAATGAATATAGTGTTTTAGAAATAGTAAGAGATTGGAATTTTTCACCTAAATAAATGCAAGTAATATCGTTTGACTTTGGAACAAAGAAAATTGGTGTTGCGGTGGGACAAACTGAAACCAAGACTTCTTCGCCGCTTCAAATAGTTTTTAGCAAGAATAATTCGGTAAATTGGGATGAAATCGAATCCATTGTAAATGAATGGAAGCCAAATTTAATTCTTGTAGGTAAGCCATTAAATATGGATGGTTCGGATAGTGATATGATGGAAAAAGTAGATATTTTTTATAAAAAATTAGAAAAAATATCTAAAATTCCATGTGAATATGTTGATGAAAGATTAACAAGCTTTGAAGCAAGAGAAAGTCTTACAGAAATAAAAAAAGATTTGATTGATGCTCATGCTGCAAAAATATTAATAGATCAGTGGTTTAATAATAATGAATAAATATGTCTATACCCTCTAGTTTTATAGATCGATTGATAACCTCTATTAATATCGTTGATATTATTGGTAGAAGACTTCAGCTTGAAAGAAGGGGTGGGGCTTATTGGGCTAAATGCCCATTTCACGGGTCTGGAGAAGAAAGAACTGCATCCTTTAAAGTCTATGAGGACACAGGTACTTATCATTGCTTTGGTTGCAAAGAATCTGGTAACGCCATTCACTTTTTAAGAAAACATGACGGCCTAGACTTTATGGAGGCCGTTGAGTTATTGGCATCCTATGCAGGTATGGAAGTGCCTAAGCAAGAAAAATCCATCGATATTTCTGATGCAATAAATATAAATACAAAAGCCAAAGAGATATTTATTGAGCAACTTAAATCTCAAGCTGGAAAAGACACTATCGAATATTTGAAAGCAAGAGGAATTACTGGAGAAACAGCAAAATTATTTGAACTAGGTTATTCAATGGAAAGAAGTCCTTCTTTATATTCAATTTTAAAACCAAATTATGAAAAAGTTGATCTAGAAGACTCTGGATTGTTTGGAGCTAATGACAACGGAGATATGTATGATCGTTTTCGCGACAGACTTATGTTCCCTATTAGGAATGTCAAAGGCGACCATATCGCTTTTGGTGGAAGACTAATTAAAGATAAAAAAGATCAAGCTAAGTATTTGAATTCTCCTGAAACTAAGACCTATAAGAAAAAATATGAGTTGTACGGTTTATATGAAGCAAGGTTGCAAGAGAAACGTCCTGAGTCTTTATTTCTTGTAGAAGGTTATATGGACGTTATCGGATTACATCAACACGGCATTAAAAACTCGGTCGCATCCTCTGGGACAGCTTTTACTCAAGAACAACTCAGAAAAATATTAGGTTATACAAATAATATTTTTATTGTTTTTGACGGTGATGAAGCAGGGCAAAAAGCATCATGGAGAGCTGTTGAAAATGCATTACCGCTTTTAAGAGAAGATATTAGAATGAGTTTTATTTTCCTAAAGCCTGGAGAGGATCCAGACAGTTTTATAAAAGAAAAAGGCAAAGATGCTTTTTTAAAACTTGCAGATGAGGCAACTTCATTCTCAGATTACTTTTTAAAAACAATTAAAGATCAGGACGACCTTTCAACTATTGAAGGAAGATCGATGGTTGCTCAGTTTGCAATACCTTTAGTTAACAAAATTGCTAACCCAACACTCAAAGAGGCTTATACAAGTGAAATAGGCAATATATGCGATTTAGACTTTGTTAAATTATTAAACGGCAGCAATCAATTTATAAAAAAGAGTAACGAAAAAAAAGAGGAAGTAAAAAGAAGCTCTAGTTCTGTTATTAAAAAATCAGTGCTTGGAGTTTTTACTGCTTTAATTCAACATCCTAAGCTTGCTAAAGATAGGATCTTTGATTTAATTGGAAAGGATTCAAGATTCTTATTTCTAAACGATATAAAAAACTCTTACGAACAAAACCCTGAAATTGCTCCTTCAATCATTTTTGAACAAATTGATAATGAAAAAATAAAGAACTTATTTGGTGAAGCATTAGTCTCTGAAATCAAATTATCAGTTGAAGATGCAAAAGCAATGATTGAAGATTGTATTGACCTAATATCGAAATCTGAAAAAGATAGAGAGGAAATTCTAAAAGAAAAGTATAATATGCAAGAAATATTATCTGCTGAAAAAAGAGAGTTACAACAAATTATTCTCAAGAAAGACAATATGTCCGAAGAAGATCAGATTTTATTGAAGAATTTAAGCTCTAAATAGATTGAATTTATGCATTTAATCACTACATAGAGTAAACATATTTGGAGTACATGATTTCGTGGATAAATTAAGCAAAAAAGGTTCTAAGATAGCTGAACTCATCGAGAAAGGCAGAGAACAGGGCTATTTAACATATGCTGATGTAAACGATCATTTACCAGAAGATATATCAGATCCAGATCAAGTTGATGAAATTATTGGAATGATCAATGATTTAGGCCTTCAAGTACACGAAACTGCACCAGATGCAGATGATTTATTATTAGCTAACTCAGAAGAATCAGATGATATTGCGCTTGAGCAAGCGGCAGAAGCATTGGCTGCTGTTGAAAATGAAACCGGAAGAACTACTGATCCGGTCAGAATGTATATGCGAGAAATGGGAACTGTTGATCTTTTAACTCGAGAAGGTGAGATAGAAATTGCAAAAAGAATTGAAGAAGGAATGAGAGATCTTCTTGCAGCCAGTGTTCTGTACCCAAAAACAGTTGAGTTTGTTATTCACTACCATCAGATGGTCAAAGATGGAGAAAAGAAAATTAATGACTTTTTAACTGGTTTCTTAGAAGAAATGGAAGAAGTTCCATCAGCTGGTCCAGGAAGTCAAAGAGCGAAAGAAGAAGCAGAAGCTGCTGAGGAATCAGATGATGATGCTCCGTCAGGGCCAGATATGGTCGAAGTTCAAAGAAGAATGACTAATCTTAAACGTCAATACAATAAAACTTTAAAAGTAATCGAATCTAAAGGACGTCATTCAAAAGAGGCAAATGCAGAGTTTAAAAAAGTCGGAGATATTTTTCAGTTTCTAAAATTTAGTCCGAGAATGTTTGATGATATTGCATCTATTGCCAGAGAAGGACTTGCAACTATAAGAGAAAGAGAAAAATTTATTCTTGAGCAACTTGTAAGAAATGCTCGTATGCCAAGAAAAGATTTCTTAGCAACTTATACCGATAATCTTACCAAAGTAAGATGGGTAGATTCATTAATGAAAGAGAAGAAGTATAAAAAAGATCTACTCGAAGAAGTTAAACAAGATGTAGTCATTGCTCAAAAAGACATAATTGAACTTGAGCAAAGAGTTGGCTTAAGCGTAAAAGAGATAAAAGAAATCAACAGAAACATGTCCATGGGTGAAACCAAAATGAGACGTGCTAAGAAAGATATGGTTGAAGCTAACTTAAGACTTGTTATTTCAATTGCAAAAAAATATACCAACAGAGGCCTTCAATTTCTTGACCTTATTCAAGAAGGAAATATTGGTTTAATGAAAGCTGTTGACAAATTTGAGTATAGAAGAGGCTACAAATTCTCTACATATGCTACATGGTGGATTAGACAGGCTATAACTAGATCAATTGCTGACCAAGCAAGAACTATCAGAATACCGGTTCATATGATTGAAACTATTAATAAGCTTAATAGAGTTTCAAGACAAATGATGCAGGATATGGGCAGGGAGCCTACACCAGAAGAATTGAGTAAAGAACTGGATATGCCTGAAGATAAAGTAAGAAAAGTTCTTAAGATAGCAAAAGAACCAATCTCAACAGAGACTCCAATAGGTGATGACGAAGATTCAAGCTTAGGTGATTTTATTGAAGATACTGTAATAGAATCTCCACTTGAAAACGCTACTGAAGATAGTCTACACTTCGCAACCGATGACGTTCTTGGATCTCTTACAGCAAGAGAAGCCAAGGTTCTTAGAATGAGATTTGGTATCGGCATGAATACTGATCATACTTTAGAAGAAGTAGGTAAGCAGTTTGATGTCACTAGAGAAAGAATACGTCAGATAGAAGCAAAAGCTTTAAGAAAGTTGAGACATCCTAGTAGGTCTAGTCATTTAAAAAGTTTCTTAGACGAATAAGTTTCAGGGCCTGTAGCTCAGTTGGTTAGAGCAGTGGACTCATAATCCATTGGTCGGAGGTTCGAGTCCTCCCGGGCCCACCATTTAAATTAAAGTTTTGAGTATAAAATTATTTTAAAAATCTCTTCATAGCAGCGAGTGTTTTTGATCCTACATGATGCTCAATGCCTTCACTATCAATTTCAGCATTAGTTTTATCAACACCAATCGCAATTAAAAAGGCTAAAACAACCTCATGACGCTCTTTTACTCGCTTTGCGAGTTTAGTGCCTTTAGCAGTAAGCTCTACTGGTTTGTAGGGTTGAGTATATAAAAACTTTTCATCATGTAACCTTTTTACAATCCGAGAAACAGTGACGTGGCTAACGTTAAAATATCTTGCTAGGTCAAGTACCCGGCATTCGCCTAGCTCTTCAATTAATTCCATAACAGCTTCAACATAATCCTCAGCTGTTTCACTGGCATGACGCGATCTAGTTTGTGAAAAGGGTACCGAACGCGCTTTAACCTTATCTTTCACTTCTCTCCCTTTCTTAAAAATTAACCTTAAATAAATTATACCCTTGACATCATCCGTAGCCATTGCTACATTTATTTCGTGAAAAACTACTTAAAATATGATGATGTAAAAATTTTCAAATATGAAAATCTTTATTTATCAATAATATATACCATTGGCCATATATTTGTTGCCATGACATGTAACAGAATTATTACTGGTGCATCTTTGGATATGGCAGCAGCTGATGCATTTGTGGAACCGATAATCAACGGATTTTGGTTTTATTTTTTATTAGTTTATTTAAAAAAAATATTTGTTAATAAAATTGAATCTACTAATTCGACATTCATAAATGTTAATCAGATTGGTCTTTTATTAGCATTTTTCTACACGATTGGGCATATTCTTATTGCTATGACATGCAATAGATTGCTCACAGGGGCGCCTTTGAATCTTGCGGTCATAGATGCATTTGTTGAGCCTATAATAAATGGTATCTGGTTTTACTTACTGTTTGAATTTTTCAATAAATATAAGAAGAAGAGAATATTAAGTGGAATTGGCAGATTAAATGATATTTCTCCATCAAGTAGAGTTTCAAAACTTGCGCCAATAAATAATAAAACTCATCAAGATCTTTAGAGTAAAATCTAAGTAGTTAATCTTTGGAGCACATACTTATGTCTAATCTTATGAACCAACCTCTTGTTTTGTCTTGCGGGCAAACTATTAAAAATCGTATTTGCAAAGCTGCAATGACAGAAAGGATTGCCAAAGGTAATAACTTAGCTCATCAAGGCCACGCTAATTTATACAAAAAATGGGCAGAAGGTAATATTGGAATCTCACTTACAGGAAATGTCCAAGTTGATCGTCGACATGTTGAAGGTCCTGCAAATGTTGTGATCGAGGAGGGAAATTATAAACAGCAACTTGAAACTCTCAAGGCTTGGTCTTCTGCTGGTACCAATCATGACACTCAATTATGGATGCAAATTTCTCATGCTGGTCGTCAAACTCCAGGTGAAGTTAACTCATCTCCATTAGCGCCCTCTAATGTGAGGTTAAAAATTCCTGGAAAAAAATATGGAATCCCAAAGCCTATGACTGAGGAAGATATCTTAGATTTAATTGAAAGATTCGTTTTTACAGCAAAAATTGCAAGAGAAACAGGCTTTACAGGCATTCAACTCCATTCAGCTCATGGATATCTTTTATCTGAATTTTTATCTCCAGATATTAATACTCGCAATGACGCTTGGGGAGGCAGTATAGAAAATAGAGCAAGAGTTCATTTAGAGATTATTAAAAGATGTAGGGCAGAAGTGGGATCAGATTTTCCTATCTCAATGAAGTTAAATTCAGCTGATTTTCAAAAAGGTGGATTTACTGCAGATGAAAGCATTCAAGTAGCAAAAATGGTTGAGAGTGCAGGCTTAGATCTTATAGAAATATCTGGCGGCACTTATGAACAACCTAGGTTAATTGGAGTTGACAATATTAGCATTAACCCAAAACGAAGTGAGGTAAGAAAAGAAAGTACCATCGCAAGAGAAGCTTATTTTCTTGAATATGCAAAAAATATTAGAGAAGCAGTATCTTTACCTTTAATGGTTACTGGTGGTTTTAGGAGTAAGCAAGGAATTGAGAACGCACTTGACAGTCATGTTTGCCAAATTGTCGGTGTAGGAAGACCTTTATGTGCAGATCCTTTTTGTATCAAAAAAATGATTGATGGTGAGATACAAACATTGCCCAGTTATGAAAAAACTTTATCGTTAGGCCCATGGATTCTTTCTCCTTCAAGCCCCGTAACAATTATTCAAGCAATAAATGCCTTTGGAGCTATGGCCTGGTTTTATCAACAAATTAAACAGATGGCAAAAGGTAATATGCCAAATCTTAAACAGAAACTTTTTAATGCATTTCGAGCTGACTCTAAAGCCGATAAACTTGCGATAAAAGATTATCTTGAGAACTAATCTAATGCATTTCCTCCCATGGAGGAAAAGGATCATTATTCTTTGAGATTATTTTTTATTAACTTCTGCATAGACCTTACTAGTCCCATCCTTATATAGAATAAGAACTTGATAAGGCATAAAGAGATCTCCAGCATCCATTCCAGGTGAGCCAAGCGGCATTCCAGGAACCGATAAACCTATAGCATTTGGGTGATCTTCAGAAAGAAATTGAGTTATAAATTTACTAGGAATATGTCCCTCAAAGACGAAGCCATTAGAGGACACTGCAGTATGACATGATTGATATTTCTGATCGATGTTATACATATCCTTAATTTCTTTAAGATTTTGATGGTCTTGTGGATAGGGATTGAACCCATTCTCTTCAAGATGTTTCATCCACATTTTGCAACAACCACATGTAGGAGTTTTATGAACAAGTAGCATAGTTCCAGAGTTAGAATTTTCATTTTCTAGCTCAGAGGAAAATACTGGAATTGCTAATGAGCAAATTATTATAAGTAGATATTTTATATTCATATTTGTTAATTTATAAGTTCTGATATTATCTCTAATTGTGCAAGAATATCAAAATAATTAAAAAAAAATTAATAAGTTTACTTCCATTATTTAAGACTAAAAAATCATATATATTTTGTGAAATTACTATTTTTAATATCTCTTTTAAGTGCGTAAAATTTTGATTTACAAATAGAATAAAAAGGCGTAAATTTACTGGAAAGCTTAATATAAATAGATATATAAAGTAGTTATAAGTTACAAATTACGGGGGAGTAAATATGACAAATCCAAATCATCCTGATGTTGATCAAAGCGATCGCGTTGTTCCAATAAATCTAAGGCAAAGTGGCCGAACTCCTACTGAGTTACTAATTTCTACTCGTGTAAGAAAATCACCATTTTGGCATCTTTCACATGAAGCTGGTTGCTGGAGAGCAACTGTTTATAACCGTATTTATCATCCTAGAGGATATGTGAGGCCTGAAGACGGCGGAGCAATGGTAGAGTACGAGGCGCTTGTGAATCGAGTAACTATGTGGAACGTTGCTGTTGAAAGACAGATCAGAGTAAAAGGTCCTGATGCAGAAGCTTTTACTGATTACGTTATAACTCGTGATGCAACTAAAATTGAGCCTGGCAATGGTAAATATGCAATTTTATGTAACGAAAAAGGTGGATTGCTTAATGATCCTGTTTTATTAAGACTAACCGATGATGAATTTTGGTTTTCTATCTCAGACAGCGACTTATTATTCTGGCTTCAAGGAGTTAACGTCACCAAAAAATTTGACGTAATAATAGATGAGATTGATGTTTGTCCTGTTCAAATCCAAGGACCACTTTCTGAAGATCTTATGGCAAAGCTTGCAGGCGAAGAGCTCAGAGATGTTCCTTATTATGGAATCTTAGAAACAAAAATTGGTGGAGCTGATTGTGTAATAAGCCAAACTGGATTCACAGGTGAAAAAGGATATGAGATTTATGTTCGTGATGCACATGAAAATGCTGAAAAAATGTGGAATGCAGTTTTAGAAGCTGGAGAAGAATTTGGATTAATGGTAATAGCCCCAGCTCATCATCGTCGAATCGCAGCTGGCATCTTATCTTGGGGTCAAGACCTTGACCATGAAACATCTCCTTTTCAAGTTAATTTAAGTTACCAAGTTCCTCGTAATAAAACAGCTGACTATATTGGAAAAGAAGAGCTTGAAAGACAACGCTCGATAATAGATGAAGGCAAGCATCCATTTAAAATGAAAATGGTTGGAATTACACTTGGTGGAAAAGAAATAACTGACTATGCTCCTGATTTTTGGTTAGTAGCTGATACTGACGGAAATGATATGGGTTATGTTACTTCTCCATGGTGGTCTCCAGAGTTGGCAACTAATATTGCCCTTGCATGGGTTCCATGGGCTTCTTCTGAGGTTGGAACTAAATTATTAGTCAGGCTGCCCGATGAGTATTCCATAACATCTGGAGTTCCTGTCGAGGCAGAAATTGTTGAAGTTCCATTTAGAGAGTCAGTAAATCCTAATAAACGAGAAGTTCAGGCTGCAAAAGGCTTAGACTTTGCTGACTAGAACCTGAAACTAGAATAATTCTCTATTGCTAGGCTCGAGATCTCTCGAGCCAGCTTATTAAAAATATTTCGTTAATAAGGTAATATGAACCATGGATTACATTACTTATGCTGTTCCTTTCTTCCTATTGGCTTTGCTAATAGAGCTAGCCTATGGAATAGCAATAAAAAAGAATACCTATAGATTAAATGATGCTATTAGCAATTTATTTATGGGAACCCTTCGAACTGCAAATAAACTAATTATTATTGGTGCTGCAGGTTATGTTTTTTATATTGTTGAAACTAAATTTGCATTATGGCGCATGGATGCAACCTCAGCATTCACCTGGATTTTTGCTTTTGTTATCTATGATTTTTTCTACTATTGGTTTCATAGAATTAGTCATGAAAGACAAATTTTTTGGGCATCACATGCAGCACATCATCAAAGCGAAGATTACAATTTAAGTACTGCTTTAAGACAAACGGGAACTGGAGCATTTGTAAGTTGGGTTTTTTATATTCCTATGTTTGCAATAGGAATACCTTCTTATATTTTTGTTAGTGTTGCTTCTTTAAACCTTATCTACCAATTTTGGGTTCATAGCGAGCATATTCCAAAGCTTGGATGGTATGAAAATTATTTTGTAACTGCATCAAATCACAGGGTGCATCATGCTCAAAATGAGCAATACATTGATAAAAATTATGGTGGAGTATTTATTATATGGGACAGAATGTTTGGAACTCATAAAGTAGAAGATGAAAACGAAGCTTGTATATATGGGATTAGAAGTACTCTAAACACTTTCAATCCTGTTTGGGCAAATCTCCATGTTTATGTAAAAATAATAAAAGAGATGTGGTTATCAAGAGACTGGAAAGATAAGCTATATGCTCCATTTGCTAGAACAAATTGGTCTCCAGAAAGTTTTCCAATAAAGGCTCCTAAAGATAATTTCAATCCTAAAACTTTTCAAAAATACAATCCTGTTATCAGTAAACGCCATAAAATATATGCGCTTTTCCAGTATTTATTCATAACTTATATTTTTCTAGCTTTTATACAAAGTGGCTATTTAAATTATCTTCAACTATGGATAACAATAACTATGATGACGTTTACCATGTATTGCACAACTATGTGGTTTGATGGAAAAGAAATAACTAGAATTGAAATAATACGACTGGCTATGTGTTTATTCATCGGCATGTATGCTTACCTTGAAATTTCTTTGATACCAATTGCTATTAGCGTTTTAACATACTCAGTAATTAATTTACTAGTTTTACCACTTATAAACAGATCGCAAGAAATGCCAGAGGCTCAACAAACTTAATTGGTTGCAGGAGAAGATAATTTTTGACGCAGTTATCATAGGTGCAGGGGTTGTAGGACTATCCATTGCCAAATTTTATAGTGAAATAGGCAAATCAGTTGTAGTTCTTGAAAAAGAATCAAGATCAGGAGAGGGTGTCTCCTCTAGAAATTCTGGTGTAATTCATGCAGGCATGTATTACCCTACAGGCTCTTTAAAAAGTGCCTTATGTATTGAAGGAAATAGATTGCTCTATGATTATGCAAAAGTTAAAAACATAAGTTGCAGAAAAATAGGTAAATATATTATTGCCTCCAAAGAAGATGAGCTAGAGAAATTAAATAAGCTATATAACCAAGGATTATCTAGCGGAGTTTCGCTTGAAATGATAGCCAAAGAAAAAATTCAAAATTTATATCCAGATCTAGTTTTAGCTGGAGCAATTTACTCACCAGAAAGCGGTATCATTGATGTTCCTGAGCTTGTTACGGCACTAGAAGGAGATATTCAACATAACAAAGGAGTCATATCCTTAAACACTGCATTTATCTCTGCAACCAAATCCCAAGACAATTTTAAGATTACATGTAATGACGGAAATGAATTTAAAATTAATTCTAAAATGCTTATTAATTCATCTGGATTAAATTCTGAAATAAATACTCGAAAAATTTTTTCACTTGATGACAAGTACAATCTACCAATTAATTTAGCGAAAGGACACTATTTTAAATATTCTGGTAAACATCCTTTTAATACTCTTATTTATCCACTGTCTAATGAATTTAGTCAGGGAATTCATGCAGGATTTGATTTATCAGGTCAGTTAAGATTTGGTCCAGATATAAATTGGATATCAAATTTAGATTTTTCGTTTGATGAGTCGGTAAAAGATAATTTTATAGACTCCATACAACAGTATTGGCCTGATATGAATCCAGATAAACTTCAGCCTGATTACGTAGGCATAAGACCAAAAATACAAAACCCAAATGAAAAAATGAGAGATTTTTCTATTCTTGATTCAAAAATACATGGTGTTAAGGGATTAATTAATCTCCAAGGAATTGAAAGTCCAGGAGTAACAAGTTCATTGGCAATAGGAAGGTTTGTCACTAAGTTATTGCAAAAATAAAAGCTTAAAACTTAAATATTATCTTGCCCAAGACATCTTTAATGCTATAACTTTTCTTATAAACTTCAGATTCGTAGCTTTTGTTATCTCCTTCAAGGCTCAATGAAACCCCATCAAAAAAAGTAACTCTTTTTAAAACTTTACCTAGATTTGCTTCTTTTAATACAACAACATCATTAACCTTAATTCTTTTTGATTTAAGACAAATAACGTAATTATTGGGTTTAAATGTCGGGAGCATGCTTACTCCCGACACTTTAAAGATTTTAAGCAGACTTAAGAACCGGAACTACAACTTCTAAGTTAGGAGCATATGGAGATATTTTCTTCTCTGTTTCTGTTTCTTTAGTTGCCCAAAACATTTCTGCAAACTCATTAATTTTAGACAGAAGACTCAGACCGTCTTCTCTATGAAGTCCTTGTTTGCACTTAGAACCATCCATCATTATTGAATGAACTAAATCATGAACTCCAGGGTGTTTTTCTATTTGGGGTTCCTTAAAGTAGTCGCCCCAAATAACTGCTACAGCATTCTTAGCTATTATAGAGTGTTCTTCTTTTTGCTGAACTAGCCTTGTAAATTTTGCTAAATCATCCTTATTAAAATTATTTGAATCTGACATTTCATTAATTAGATCCATAAATCTAATAACACTTAATGCAGCATATTGAGCCTCACCTGGATCATATACACCACAAGGTACATCACAATGAGCGCTGACTTTTTCTATCTTAAACATATTATTTCTCCTTTGATGAAATTAACTGCGATGAAATATAAAGAACAATTAAAGATGCGAGTGCTATTATAAATCCTAATGCAGAATCAAAATGTAAGTGAGTTGAACCATCCCCGTGAGCATTTAAGTTAAATGAGACAGCTGTAAAAAGTAGTAAAGATGTTAGGTATTTCAAGATTTTTCCTTTTATAAAATAGAAATTTATTATCTTTTAGTTTAAATTAAAAATCAATCAATCTAATTCAATGTAAAATGCCCATATGAGAATTCTTTTTATATTTTTTTTAACACTTCCACTATATTCTCAAAATTCGAAAATCCTTTGTGAACTTGATGGTACTTATTCAGTCACATATAAAGATATTAAGAAATCATATTTATCAGAAGGGATAGAGCTGTTTAAAAATTTAGCGAGGCAAACTCAACAATCTTTATTCTTATTACAAAGGGCTAAAACTAATTTTGCAGAAGAGGACTGGCAAAAAGATAAGGTTTATATAGTTCAATATTGGGAAGTTGATACAGATAAAGAATCTTTCAAGTCTCTTATTCATACTCTTGATCCATCGCCGGCCTGGATTAATCCTGATGCCTCATGGACTTCAAAAAAAACTGATACAGGAATAACTGTTACTCACAGCATGAAGTCAGGTGAGACGCATCCTTTGTTTCCTGACTATGTTGTTGATGTTTATAGAATATCCAATACATTTAATTGGTATACCGGTAAGGGTCAAATGTCTGGAGATATTTGGTTAAAAAAAATTGATGACACTAAGAATAAAAATCCTAAAGTTGAAATTATTGCTTCAGGGAAATGTGAATCACAAAAAAAGAAATTTTAATTTAGTTAAAGATTAAACAATTGCAGTTATTAACAAAGTTAAAATTAATAAAATTATTGCAATATAGTTATCAATTTTTGAAACCAAATTTTTTATGACTTTACGTAACATTTAATTTAAAGAATCCTTAATACTTGATTAGTATTTTAAATAGGTGCAAATCTTAAAGGTTTATTTTATTTTTTTCGAGCTTTTCGTAATTCTCTGTAAATTTTATTAAGTTTCTGTTTTTTAATTTTTTTTACAGCTTTCCTTTTTAAACTTGCTACAACCGAGTTTTTTGCTCTCTCTCCTTTATCTATAAATACTCTCCTACAGAATTTTTAAGATACTAATTAATAGTAACAAATTTTTATAAAATCTCTACAATAATCATAAATATATGATTGTTGAGCAAAAACAAATTTCAAAAACGTTACTAGTTTTCTTAGATGTAGAATCTTTAAGAACGGGTGAAGAGTTAGATGACATATATGGAGAATTCTATGATCTTGTAAACTCAGCTGGTGCTGAAATTGTTGGCAAGACCTCTAGTAGACAGAAAAATCCTTCAATAAGCCATTTTATTAACAAAGGTAAGCTTGATGAGATTAAAGATCTTGTTGAATCTTCTTGCGCTGAACTTGTTATAGTCAATCATCAATTATCTGCATCTCAGGCTAGAAATTTAGAACTTAAACTTAAAGTTAGAGTTATTGATAAAACTGAATTAATTCTTGATATTTTTGCGTCAAGAGCAACCACTCACATAGGAAAGCTTCAGGTAGAGCTAGCTCAATTAAATCATCTTTCTACAAGATTGATTAGAGGTTGGACCCATTTGGAGAGACAAAAGGGTGGTATCGGACTGCGTGGACCCGGAGAAACTCAGCTTGAAACAGATAGAAGGTTAATTGGACACAGAATTAAAAGACTTAAAAGCAGACTAGATAAGGCACATAAACAAAAACAGTTAAACAGTTACTCAAGAAAGAAAAGCAGAAATAAACTGGTAGCACTAGTTGGATATACTAATGCAGGTAAAACGACCCTTTTCAATACTCTCACAAACAGTAAACAACATGCTGAGGACAAACTTTTTGCAACTTTAGACTCAGTCACCAGAAAGAATATAGATCCTGAATTAGGACCAATATTATTTTCTGACACAGTTGGATTTATTTCTCAGCTGCCTACCCAGCTAATAGAATCATTTAAAGCCACACTTGATGAATTAAAGTCAGCAGATTTATTGCTTCATGTTGTCGATATTTCTGATGAAGATAATAATCAAAAAGAAATCGAAGTTAATAAGATATTAGAAGATTTAAACCTCCAATCAATACCTCAGATTAGAGTTAATAATAAATGTGATTTAAAACAACAAAAATCAAGAGCTATATGTGAAGAAGCAAAAGAGGTGTGGATATCAGCTCAAAAAAAAATAGGAATTGATGACTTAAGAAAGATAATAAATATTGAGTTATTTAATGGCATCTATAAAGGTTGGATATCTCTTGAAGCTTCACTTGGTAAAACTAGAGCTAAATTATTTAGGATGGGGTGCATTAATGAAGAAAAAATATCACCTACAGGAAAAATTTTTGCACATATTAATATTGGCAGAGATGAGTTAAATAATTTTGTTGGAATCAATGGATTTGCTCTTTGCGACGACAAAGATATACTTTTAGAGATATAAGGAAATTAATTATGAAAAAACTAAACAATATATTAGATACAATAACAAAACCTTTTATGAATCTTGTACCTTGGTTGCCAAGGCTAGCTTTGGGCATAGCTTTCTTTTTTCATGGTTATGGAAAATTACCAGCTCCTTTTATGATGGAAGAGCAGCATAGAATGGTTACTTGGTTTGAAAGCATATTTATGCCAATGCCTGAACTACTTGTAAATATGGTAATTTTTGGAGAAATGCTAGCTGGTATTGGAATTATTCTTGGTGGCATTATTGGATTATTTGCATCGCAATTAGGACATTTATTAACAAGATTATCTGGATTACTTGTGGTAATAATAATGATTTGTGCTTTATATATTGCTCATGCTGATTGGTTTACAACCTTAAGTACAAAATTTGTAACCAGCGAACAAATGTTTTTATTAGTTCTTGGATTATTTTTTACAATCAGAGGCAATAAGTAATTAATTTTATCTTCTGTAAGAGAAGGGTATTTCTTGAAATTATAAATTCTCATACTTAAATATATTTATAGAAATATAAGAACCTGCCGACTAATTCTGCTCTTAATAAAATGCTACCTCTATAGCTACTATTAATATCTCTAGAATTTTTTTATGTTTTGTATATAACTATCTTTTAAAATTAATTTAATTATTTGCAACAATTTAGTTGCAAATGAGAATCATTATCATTATCATTTACAAATCTTGAAGGTCGCTTTATTTTTATCCCCTGAAAGTGTGCAGTTTTTTTGTTATTTCCTCCTACGAAAATCAAGAAAACAAAAGGTGAGGCAAAGCGACTTTTAAGAACCATTTATAACAGGGAAAAAATGAACAAGGTATTAAATAGAATTATTGAGGATAAATCTGCATTATTTTTAATTGGTGCCTTGGTAGTATCTTCATTTGCATTCAATGCAAATGCAGCTGATGCTTCTGATATTGAATCAGTAACAATTATTGGATCAAAAGATGATCTTAAAGATCTTGCGGGTTCTGGTGCTGTTATTTCTAATCAAGATTTAGAAAAAGCTATGGATACAGACATTGCAAAAGTATTATCTGCAGTGCCTGGTATGTATATGAGAACTGAGGAAGGTTATGGCTTAAGACCAAACATTTCTATAAGAGGAACTGCAATAGAAAGATCAGGAAAAGTAACTATTATGGAAGACGGTGTTCTTGTAGCTCCATCTCCATATACGTCTTCTGCTGCATATTACTTTCCAACAACTGGTAGAATTCATTCTGTAGAAGTCCTTAAAGGACCTGCTGCTGTATCTCAAGGACCACAAACAATTGGTGGAGCTATTAATTTAATTAGTACCCCAATACCAGAAGTTAACTCAGGTAAATTCATTCAAGAGTTAGGTGAAAATGGAATGACTAGAACCCATGCATATTATGGTGGAACTTCAGGTATCTTTGGTGGCCTTGTTGAAATTCATGATCATTCAAGTGACGGTTTTGATTCTATTGCAAACGTTGGTGGAGACACAGGTTTTGATAAGTCTGATGTCGTCATTAAAGCTAGATATGAATCTGGTAACCATTCTTTAACATTCAAAATGGTTGATTTAGATGAAACTTCTAACCAATCATATGTAGGGCTGTCTCAAGCAAGCTTCAGAGCAAGCCCAAGAATGAGATATGGAGCTACAGCTTACGACAAAATGATGAATGATGGTGAGCAAACTTCATTAACTTATGTTGGTGATTTTGATAATTTTGATATTGTGTTTACTTCATGGCAGAACGATTATCACAGAGATTGGTTTAAAGTCAGTGATTTTAATAATGACTCTGAACATGGCGAAAGAGATGACATTAATGAACTAATTAGCGATGCTAACAATGGAAGTGCTAATGCTCAAGCAATTTTAGATGGTCAACTTGCTGTTGAAATAGAATATAAACACAATAATAGATTCTACACTAACGAAGGATATCAATTTAATATTTCAACTCAAATGGGCATTCATGCTTTAACCTTTGGATATAGAGATATGGAAGATTCAGAGAGCAGAGTTCAGGCTCACGAATATGCAGATCAAGCTGCAGACGGTTCTTTATCAGCTTTATATGGTTATGTTGGTTTAAATAATAGCAATAACAGATTGAGAGAATCAAATGCAACTTCATATTATTTAGAAGATACGATGGATTTTGGAAAGCTTGCTGTAACAGTTGGATATAGATCAGAAGATTATGATCAACGTCACAGAAGATGGTCAGACCGCGCAGGACCAAATTTAACATTAGTTAGAACTGGTGAAGCTGATAACAGAGATACTTTTGCTACAAACGATCATACAACATCAAGTTTTGGAGCTACTTATGAGCTTAACGATAATGTTGTTCTGGTTGCTGGTTTCCATGAAGGTATGACTCCTATGTTTGGAGCTGAACCTGAGAAAGCAGACAATATGGAACTTGGTATGAGATATTCAGATGGCACAACAAATGTTGAGGCTTTTTACTTTTTAAGTGAATACTCAAATTTATCTGCAGAATGTACGCTAGTCAGTGGAGCATCATGTGATGCAAATGAATCTGCTGTTTTTAGTGGAGGAGCTGCTGATGTAAGTGGTCTTGAGATAAGTGCATCATGGATTCTTGAGGGAGAGGGCGTTACTTATCCAATAGCATTAAGTTATACATCTACAGATTCAGAATTCCAGAATAGTTCTGATAGTGATTATTTTGGAACTGTTGCTGCAGGTGATGAGTTACCTTATATATCTGATTCTTCAATGTCACTTGTTGCTGGCTTCGTTGCTGATTCAGGCTTAAGCGGTAATGTAAGATTAATTGATATTGGTGACTCATGTTCTCTTGCAGCATGTGGTACTTACAATGTTATAGAATCCCATACGATTATTGATATTAATTTAAGACAAGCTTTAAATGATGCTATGGATGTCTATTTAATTATTGAAAACATTACAGATGATGAGAATATTATATCAAGAGCTCCATCTGAGGGTGCTAGATCGCAAAAACCTAGAACAATGAAAGTTGGTTTTTCATATAAATTCTAAATTCAACTAAGAATAAAAAAGGCAGGTTTATGCCTGCCTTTTTTTTGTTTAATGTTTTAATTTAGAATGCAAATTAAACTCTAATAAAGTACAATAATTTCGAATTATGGGGCTATAGCTCAGCTGGGAGAGCACCTGCTTTGCAAGCAGGGGGTCCGCGGTTCGATCCCGCGTAGCTCCACCATTTTTTATACAAAACATATATAGATTTCATATGTTTATTTTTAATTTTTTTTTGTTATATTTGTATTAACAATTTTTTTTAAAATTTACTTATTCGTAGGAGGAAAGTTATAAATGAGTGAAAATCAAGGTAAATGTCCGGTCATGCATGGTGCTGCAACAACAAATAATAGTGCTGATAGCACTTCAGTTCGTGATTGGTGGCCAAATAATTTAAATCTTAATATTCTGCATCAGCATGATAATAAGTCTAATCCAATGGAAGAAGGGTTTGATTATCAGGAAGAATTTGCAAAAATTGACTACGATGCGCTCAAACAAGATTTAAACGACTTAATGACAGATTCTCAGGATTGGTGGCCTGCCGATTACGGTCACTATGGACCTTTCTTTATAAGATTAACATGGCATGCGGCTGGAACTTACAGAAGTACTGATGGAAGAGGTGGGGGTGGAACTGGGGCTCAACGTTTTGCTCCTTTAAACAGCTGGCCTGACAACGGTAATCTAGATAAAGCTAGAAGATTGCTTTGGCCAATCAAACAAAAATATGGAAAGCAAATAAGTTGGGCTGATTTATTAATTCTTGCAGGAAATGTTGCCATAGAATCTATGGGTGGAAAAACTTTCGGTTTTAGCGGTGGTCGTCCAGATATTTGGGCTCCCGAAGAAGATATTCATTGGGGACTTGAAAAGGAATGGCTAGAAAATAATAGATACGAAAGCAATGAAAACAGAGAGTCTTTAGATATGCCATTAGGAGCAGTTCAAATGGGATTGATATACGTTAATCCTCAAGGTCCTGATGGAAATCCAGATCCTCTAGCAAGTGCTCATGATGTGAGAACTACCTTTGGAAGAATGGCAATGAATGATTATGAAACTGTAGCATTAGTTGCAGGAGGACATACATTTGGAAAAGGCCATGGTGCAGGTCCAGAAGAGAGCGTTGGTGTAGAGCCAGAAGGCAGTTCTTTAGAACAAATGGGATTAGGTTGGGCTAGTTCATTTGCTTCAGGAAAAGGTGGAGATACTATTACCAGTGGATTTGAAGGTGCTTGGACTGCAAATCCTACCCAATGGGATAACGGTTATTTTGATCTTCTATTTGGATATGAGTGGGAGCTTGTTGATACTCCTGCTGGGGCAAAAGTTTGGCATGCAATAGATGTTAAAGAAGAAGATTTGGCTCCTGATGCAGCAGATTCATCTATAAAAGTTCCAACTATGATGACAACAGCAGATATAGCATTACGCGAAGATCCTGAATATAGAAAAATATCTAAACATTTTCACGAAAATCCTGAGGAGTTTGCAGATGCTTTTGCAGAGGCCTGGTTTAAACTTCTTCACAGAGACATGGGGCCAAAAACAAGATATATGGGTCCAGAAGTACCAAGTGAAGAAAGAATATGGATGGATCCTGTTCCAGCTGGAAATACAGATTATGATATTGATGCAGTTTCTAATTCTTTAAAAGAGACTAATTTATCAATTCAAGAAATGGTAGAAACAGCTTGGGCAAGTGCATCAACATATAGAGGATCTGATATGAGAGGTGGAGCAAATGGCTCTCGAATTAGACTAGAGCCTCAAAAAGATTGGGAAGTTAACAAACCTGACCAACTTCAAAAAGTTCTAAGTGTTTATGAAGATATATCTAGAGATTCAGGTGCTTCAATAGCTGATATCATTGTCTTAGCAGGTAATGTAGCTATTGAAATGGCAACAGGATCAAAAGTACCATTTACACCAGGAAGAGGTGATGCTTCTCAAGAGCAAACCGATGCTGAATCATTTGCAGTTTTAGAGCCACATTCAGATGGTTTTAGAAATTTCCATAAAGCAGGAATAAATGTAACACCTGAAGAAATGATGCTTGATAAAGCACAACTCTTAGGCTTGACTGCTCCTGAAATGACAGTACTACTCGGAGGTATGAGGTCTTTAGGAATTAGTTCAAATGGATACGGCGTTTATACAGATGATCCTAATACTATGAGCAATGATCATTTTAAGACCTTGTTAGATATGTCTCTAGAATGGAAACCAAACGGAACAGGTAATTCATATGAAGGTTTTAATAGAACTTCTGGTGAAAAAATAAGAAGCGCCTCTAGGGCAGATCTTGTATTTGGATCCAATTCACAATTAAGATCTTTAGCTGAGGTTTATGCCTCTGACGATGCTGAAGATAAGTTTGTGGCTGACTTTATATCTTCTTGGAATAAAGTCATGAATGCAGACCGTTTCGACATATCTTAAAAATAGTTTAGGGTGCTTTTAAAGTCACCCTAAACTTTTATAAATTTTAAATAAGCTTATAATCCTCTACTTATGGATAAAGATTTATGGACAAATATTCAAGATGAAATACATTTAAGAGTAGATGCCGAGCCAACCCTAGGTTCTTTTTTACACTCTTTGGTACTTTCACAAAAAGATTTACTAGCTGCAGTAGCTTCAATTTTAGCTTCAAAACTTCATAGTGATGCATTGTCAGCAATGGATGTTAAAAAATTTATCTTAGATGTTTATAGAGAATGTAAAGATATAGAGCCCGCTCTTGAAGCTGATTTAAAATTTTTTAAAGAACAAGATCCTGCATGTAAATATTATTCAACCCCTTTGCTTTTTTATAAAGGTTTTCTCGGCCTTGCAACATATAGAGCAGCTAATTGTTTATGGCATGATGAAAGACATACAATGGCTTTATTTTTTCAAAATAGAGCTTCAGAGGTTTTTGGTGTTGATATCCATCCTGCTGCAAAAATAGCTGGTGGGATAATGATTGATCATGCAACAGGAGTTGTTATTGGTGAAACTGCAGAAATAGAAACAGAGGTCTCAATTTTTCAAGGTGTAACTTTAGGTGGTAAAGGTTTTGATTCTGGAAAAAGACACCCCAATATAAAAAAAGGAGCCTCAATATTTGCTGCAAGCACAATACTAGGAAATATCATCATTGGTGAAAATTCAATAGTCGCTGCAGGAAGCTTAGTTTTAAGGGATGTAGACAGAGATACTACTGTAGCAGGAGTGCCTGCAAAAAGTACTAAAGATTAAGAAAATTCTTTAATTCTAGTTGAGATTAAGGACTGATAACCTTGGTAAATTAGTATCAAACTTATTACCAAAATATTAACCAAAAATTGGCCTAGCATTAGTTGGGTAGATAATATTTCAATATTTAGAAGCCCAAAATATTCAATTCCTATAATTCCAAAAATGGAGAAACATAGAATTGTAAAGTACATATATTTTGTTCCTTGCAACAATGATGCTGTGAATGTACTTAAAAGTGTTATAGCAATGGCAAAAGCTAAAATTTCATTATAGCCATGTTCTTTAACAAAGAATAATAAAGAGCCAGATACTCCAATAGTGAAGAACATTTGAAAGAAACTAAATATCTTAATATCTTTAGTTATCACGGGATCATACTTTACATAAAATTCCTCTGGATCTTTATGCTCAATACAATCTTCTGGTCTCCAATAAGTTTTTGAGAACCAAACTCTTACTTTATCTTTTAAACTCTTAGTTTTAATAGTATCTTTTAGCATTATTGAAAATACTTGAAAGTTGGCAAATATTGGATTGAAGCTTTTAAGGGCAGATACAGTTCCATATACTGGTTTAATATCGTCTTTTCTGGCGATGTATGTTCCAAACATCCTATCCCAAATTATAAAAACACCCCCATAATTTGCATCAATATATTCTTTATTCTTCGCATGATGAATTCCATGATTCATTGGTGTTATGAATATCTTTTCAAGAAAACCTAAATGACCTATGTGTTCTGTATGAACCCAAAATTGATAAACTAAGTTAATACCAGCAACAGTAACAAAAACCTCACCAGGAACACCAAGAAAAATCATTGGAAGGAAAAATACCCATTTCCAAAGCCAACCAGTACTAGTCTGTCTTAATGCTGTTGCAAGATTAAAGTCTTCTCCATGATGATGTACGCTATGAGTTGCCCAAAGAATCTTTATCTCATGATGCATTCTATGCATCCAATAATATGACAAGTCATATAGAAGAAAAGCAATAACCCATGTAAAAGGGTTCTTAATGGACAAAAGGCCAACATTAAAATACTTACTAATATATATAAAAATAAAGCTTTGCATTCCAAGATTAAGCATGGTTGGATATCTGCTGATCATTCCCAAGGAAATACTGGTGAAGGTATCATTTAATCTATAAGTATTCTTACCAACGAATAACCCATAAAAATACTCTATGAATATTAGTAGAAAAAATGCAGGGACAGCAAAGGCTATGATTATGGATGCATCAGTAATTATCATGTCGGTATCTTATCATTAATTTCAAATTTCATAAAAATATTAATTATTTTCGTTGGCGTAAGCAATAGCACCTAAAGCGTTACCAAACTCTCGATTTTCCTTATAAATACCAGTAATATTTGCAAGACTTAATCTTTTATCAATGCCTTTTTTAACTGATTCCATTAAAGTAACTCTGCCAACGAAATAAACTCTATCAACATTCATCAATAATGCATTTAGATATGAAATTGTTCCTATTACCTCTCCTATCATATTTGATATCGATGCAAGAACATCTTCATTAGAATGAGAAGTATTATCAACAGACTTTACGAAATTTGATGCTGTAATATCAGGATATAGAGAACCTATATCATTCACAACCTCACCAATTAGAGCATCTAAATTCTTTCTATTACCTTCTAAGGCCATTTTATCTAATTTATCAGCACTATTTATGTTGGTAATTAAATTAGATAAACCTAATAAAGTTCCTCCACCAACAGAAATACCTCCAAGGTGACTGAATACATTGTCATTACATGCAACACATGCCGTTCCAGTTCCTGCACTTATTGCGACATAAGAGGCTTCTTCAATTTCATACAAATTTTTTGCACCGCAGCCAATTGCTTTTACCTCATTAACTTTTATTACGGGAATATTATTATATAAATCACAAAGGTCACTAGATTTTCCTCCAGTAATAGCTATTTTTTCTACTCTATTAATATCAATATTAATAAAATCAAATATTTTTTCTAAAAAATTTGTATTTAATTTTTCTGATTTTATTGAGAAGAATTCGTAGTTATTTTCTTTACACGCAACAATATCAGTATTTGTAATTCCAAAATCTATGCCAATAATCATAGTATTAAAAAATTAGTTTATTCAAAGTGTTGATTCTGTATCAATATCTTGCCACGTCATTGGAATCTGTTGCTGAGGATTAAAAACCATAGGTCCTAATGCCGGAGTAGCATTAGAAGCTTGATCTATTTCTTTCTGATTTAAATATTCGCTTGGAAGAAGCTTAAATACATCAAGGCCTCTGGTAATTTCTGTACCATAAATGAATCCATCATAATAATAAGCTGACCAATAACCTCCAGTTACAAGAATATCCTGATCTATAGGACCTCTATCAAAATATGCAATTTCTTTAGGGCTTGTTGAGTCTGTAAAATCCATTACAGATATACCACCTTGATACCAAGCTTGAACAAAAATATCTTTACCAGGTATTGGAACTATTGATCCATTATGTGCAACACAATTTTCTGTTTCTACTTGAGGAGCAGGCATTTTATAGTGGCTTCTAAACTCAAGTTTATTATCCACAATGTCATAAATAGCATCAGCACCCCAATCTAGTGGGTCCCATGCTCTACATCTTGCTCTTCCACCACCACCCCATTCATCAGTAAAGATAACCTTTGTACCGTCATTATTGAACGTAGCTGAATGCCAATAAGCAAAACCAACATCAGTAACTACGTCCAACCTTTCTGGATTATATGGATCACTAATATCAAATAAGATGCCATTTCCTGAGCATGCACCTGCAGCAATATTTGCTGTGGGAAAAACTGTTATATCATGACACTGATCAGTCCTCTTTGTATCTTGAGTATCATCCCCATGATCACCACCATCCCATAGACCACCAAGTGCTCCAGTTTCAGGATCGGCAAATACAGTAGGGCTGCTAACTATTTTAGATTTAGAGGGATCAGATATAGGAATTTCAATTACATCAATTCTAAATAAAGCAGTTCTATTATCACCAGGAACATTACCAATACATTGTTCCATTTCCTCTTCATCTCTAACGCCTCCTGTGCCAGAGTTATATACAATTATTTTTCCGTCTTCTGATGGTCCTGATATAACTGAGTGCGTGTGTGAACCTCTACAAGTTTGAACAGCGCCTACCTGTTTAGGATTTTTTAAATCAGTAATATCAAAGATCCTAATACCTCTAAACCTCTCAGAGCTTGCATCTCTTCCAACTCCAGTGGAACCACAATCAATTCTACTTCTGATTTGCTCTACAGACATTATTAATAAATTTCCTACAATTGATACATCTCCTTGACCACCTGGACATACTACAGAAGAAATAAGGCTTGGAACTCCAGTCTTATCAATAGAGTAGATATTAAAACCATGATAATTACCTGCTATCAATAGGTCATCTCTAAAAGCCATATCGGTATTAGCAAAACTTAAAATAGGCGATTTTAGTGCTCGCGATTTTTCTATAGTTGTAAGCTCTTTATCTTCATCTAGATCTATTGTTGGATCTTCTTCACCTTTAGAACCTGGATTATCTGGATCATAAAAACCTGTTGGTTTTCTTAAAGAACTTACTAATTCAAGATTTAAAATAGCTTCATCTGCTATAAATAAACCAGGTGCTAGGCCAGATCTTGGATCATCAGATAAATTTACAGCAATAGAATTCATCCTCTCAATTTCAACACTTTGATCATTAATTAAATCTGAAACAAATTCATTTAGCAATGGATCATTCGCAGAGCCTGGATATTTTTTTAACTCTTCAACCATATCTAAGGCACCATCATGATGAGCTATCATCAGCTGAAGAAATAATCTATCAAAATCAGTACTTTCTGAATTCTCTAAATCTTTAAGTTGTTTAGGAGAAGCCATACCAGACATATCCATATGCATGTGATGCTTATGAGAGGAAGCAGACATAATTTCCTCACGATCTTGTAGCCAACTATCCATGAAATTTATTTCATCTTCTTGAGTCACATCAATTCTGTTAGCCAAATCAACAATTGTTTTATTATTAGTTCTTTTATTAGCAAGCTTGGACATAAAAATAGCTTGTTGATGATGAATGATCATTCCTTGAAGAAATTTTACATCTGCCTCTACATAACTAGCCCCAGCTATATTGGCAGCAATATCTGGATCAAGAATTTTAGAATTCTCTCCTGGAGCTCCTGGTTGGATAATTGGAGCGCCATTTTGATTATTATCTGCACTAATAATATTTATGAAAAGGAAAGCAAACGCCAGTACTGATATATATTTACTAGTCTTGTTTTTCATCGTCAATTAACTCTTTTGATTCTCCTTCAATGATATTATTCTCAGGGCGGTTGCCAAATCTATTAATTCGATTTGGTCTGTCGGTCTGTTTTTTTGAAGCCTTTATCTTACCAAGATTAAAAAAAACAAAAAGGGAAAGTATGGCTAAGCCACCGAATATTAAAGAATTCAAAATATTACCTACTTCTCAATTTAGCAAGCAACCTTAATATCTCCATATACAGCCATACCAAAGTAACCATTAAAGAGAAAGCTCCATACCATTCCATGTATTTTGGCATTCCTTTTTCAGCCCCTTCTTCAATAAAATCAAAATCTAGAACTAAGTTTAGAGCTGCTATAGCTACTACAAATAAAGAAAAGCCAATACCTGCTAATCCATTTGAATGAATTAAGCTTATTCCAGCTCCACCGAATAAATTCATCATGATGCTAATAAAATACAAAAGTGCAATACCCATTGTTGCTGAAACAATCATCAATTTAAAATTTTCTGTTGGTTTTATTATTCCACTCTTGTAACAAAACAATAATGAGGCCAAAATACCAAAAGTTAGTCCAATAGCTTGTATAGCTATTCCTGGAAACTGAGCCTCAAA
>ERZ802831.4-NODE-4-length-138193-cov-107.591_pt1 | contig 138193 bp, 150 predicted proteins | sample MGYA00345655_ERZ802831 | MGnify/ENA primary metagenome ERZ802831 (study PRJEB30503, sample SAMEA104212376) | marine metagenome | biome: Westerlies Biome; feature: [SRF] surface water layer (ENVO:00010504) within the epipelagic zone...; material: water...
CTTGATTGCTGAGAATGTGGTTGAGAAGAGTGGTCTTTCCGGCGCCTAGAAATCCGGTGAGAATGGTGACAGGTGTTCCGTTGGTTTCAATCCTTTGGTTGGAAGCAGTCGCTGACATGGCCGGAGTTAAAAGGTTGGAGAGAGGGCGTCGATCGCTAGGGCTAATTCGGCATCACGGCTTGAGAGTCCACCAAGATCATGGGTCGTGAGACGAATGGTGACACGGTTATAAACATTGCTCCACTCGGGATGGTGATTGGCGCATTCGGCTAGGAGTGCGACCTGAGTCATGAAGCCAAAGGCTTCAACGAAGGAGTGGAAGCTCCACTCTTTTTCCAGTCCATCAGATGCAATCGTCCAGGAAGGACAAGAAGAGCAGAGGCTTTGACGTGCCGCGTCATCGAGCAAAACAGCTTGCTTTGACATAGATGAATCTGGATCTTGAGATATCTGGAGTTTGGTTCAGAACCAAAACATGGGTAAAACCACCACTAATGTTTTAGGGCGTTTTGAGTGCCGATGGCGATGACGCCCTTGCTTGGTCGTTCGTCCTCTTTGCGGACCTGGAGTGTGAGCGCTGTCGTTGCCACAACATCGATTGTGTTGTGGGCCTGTCAGGCACCATCCGCTTCGGCGCAGAGGATTGTTGAAAAGATCGAGAGCCGTTGTCCCTTGGGCTATGTCGACATGCTCAATGGAAAATGCAGCACCCTCGGGATGATGACTCATACAGTCCAAGCCATCGATGGCCGATCCTGCCCATCCGGATGGCTGGATGTGGGGGGAGGGTATTGCCGCAAACAATGAGTCGTTGTTTTCTGACGCCCGGCAATGTGATCACTAAGGTGCCGTTAGTTATTGCAATTTGAATGGTCCGTTTATTTGCTCTCGGGATGTTGTTGTCGTTGATCTCACCAACCGAGGCGTTGGCTCAAAAAAGGATCCCAAAAGCACAGGGTCATGATCAGTGCCCATTGGGTTATGTGAATACTCTTGGCACCACCTGCGTATCGCCCATTAATTATCAAATGAGGCCAACAAATGGTGAGGCTTGCGACTCCGGCTGGATGAATGTGGGTGCTGGTTATTGCAGGAAGAAGTAGGTCGGAACGTGAATCAGCAGCCGGTTGCCTTTTGGTCCCTTAAACCGTGGTGGTGTCAGCCCTGGAGCATTGTCCTCACAGGCGTTGTTATCTCGCTTGGCAGCTGGCTATTCCTTCATCGACTTTGGATCACGCTTCCCATCACCTTGGCAATTTTGGCTTGGTGGATGTTGTTTCTGGTGCTTGTGCCTGCTGCTTACAGCAGACAAGAGGACTCTTGAAACTCTGTCTGAAATGTGTTGGTGTCTTTACCTTCAAGCACCGAGCTGTATAGGGTTCAATCAGAGATGGAGCCCAGATGGGATCCAGGACAACGGCCTGGGATCGGTTAGGCGATTACCTGCATCAGACCAAAATCACTGGCTCCATTGCGAGCACGTTGTATTGGGACCAAAACACCCGCATGCCCTCCGGTGGGGCATCTTGGCGAGGAGAGCAGTTGGCGCTTCTGGCGATTCAACTGCATTCACGGCAGAGCTCCCGCGAGTACGCCGATCTGATCCAGGAGGCCCGTGTTGAGTGGAGCCAGTCAGGGCTTTCAACGACAGAGAAGGCCGCTTGCGGCCGGAATCTTGACTTGCTCGAGCAGGATCTATGCCGGCAACAGGCGTTAGACCCTGCTTTGGTGGCAGCGTTGGCAACGGCTAAAGCCGACGGCTACAACACTTGGCAACAAGCACGAGCCAACTCCGATTTCGGCGTGTTTGCTCCCTCCTTGCGCACCATGATTGGATTGCGCCAAGAACAGGCTCGACAGCTTGCAGAGCCGCGCAGTTGTTGGGAAACACTGGCTCAGCCATTTGAGCCCGATCTCACCTTGAAGCGTTTGCTGGAGTTGTTTGCACCGCTTCGGCAGCGCTTGCCAGAGTTGTTGCAACAAGCTGGTCGGCAGCCACGTCAGCGAGAGCTCAGTTGGGATCTCCCTGAACCAGCACAGCAACAGCTCTGCGACACCTTGTTGACCTCCTGGGGACGCGATGCGTCGATGACCTGTGTTGCGCGATCCCCCCATCCCTTCTCGATCACGCTTGGTCCGAACGACTACAGGATCACGACCAGAGTTGTTCCAGGGCAACCGCTTTCCTGTTTCCTGGCCACAGCCCATGAATGGGGACACTCCCTTTATGAGCAGGGTCTTCCTGATCAGAAACATCAATGGTTTGCCTGGCCTCTGGGGCAGGCGACATCCATGGCCGTGCATGAAAGTCAATCGCTGTTTTGGGAAAATCGGGTCGCAAGAAGTCAGCCGTTTGCGCAGCAGTGGTGGCCGGATTTTGAGGCTGCCGGGGCTCCGCTCTCATCAGCAGATGATCTTTGGAGGGCGATGAATCCTTTGGCTCCTGGTTTGAACCGGGTGGAGGCCGATGAGCTCAGCTATGGATTGCACATCATGATTCGAACGGATCTAGAAATTGCTTTGCTCGAGCAAGGCCTGTCGGTGGAGGAGCTTCCTGCTGAATGGAATCGGCGTTATGGAGAGCTTCTTGGCGTGACACCATCCAATGACGCAGAGGGCTGCCTTCAGGATGTGCACTGGAGCGAAGGACTGTTCGGATACTTTCCTTCGTATCTGCTTGGACATCTGATCAGTGCTCAGCTGAGCGAGGCGATGGCTGCTGCCATTGGATGCCCCGAGGAGCATGTACGTCGTGGTGATGTCGCACCCTTGTTGGACTGGCTCCGGGAGCATGTGCATCCTGTCGGACGGGCGATGAATGCGGAACAACTGGTACAGGCCGTGAGTGGCCGAGCCCTGACGTCTGAACCATTCCTGCGCTATTTGGAAGACAAACTCGATCGGGTTTTAGCCGCGAGCCAAGTTGGCGGCACCTAGTCGTTACGCCATTGTTACGGATGCGTGCTTTATTGCTGGGATCTGGCTCCCCGTAGGATTCCGGCGCTGATCGTCCTCTTTCATGGCCAATCTCGACCAGGCTCCAAGCCGCAGCATGCCCAACCTGCTTCATGTGCTGCCGGCCTTTGCTGATGAGGCTGAGCTACGCCTCAACACCATCGTGGAGCTCAACTCCAACACGATCAACAAGTACGAGCTCATTACGGAAACAGGCCATCTCAAGTTGGATCGGGTTGGCTACTCCTCTCTGGCTTACCCCTTCGCCTATGGCTGTATTCCTCGCACCTGGGATGAGGACGGAGATCCTCTCGATATTGAGATCGTGAATGTGACCGAACCCTTAATTCCGGGTTCGATCGTGGAAGCAAGGATCATCGGGATCATGACCTTTGATGATGGTGGTGAGGTTGATGACAAGGTGATCGCCGTTTTGGCCGATGACAAGCGTGTTGATCACATCAAGAGCTTTGAAGATCTTGGTGAGCAATGGAAAAAGGAAACCACTTACTACTGGGAGCACTACAAGGATTTGAAAAAGCCAGGAACCTGCACGGTGAATGGATTTTTCGGCACCGAAAAAGCTGTGGAGATTATCAAGAGCTGCGAAGCTCGCTACATGACTGACATCGATCCAAAGTTGGTTGACTGATGTCCTTATGTTCTCCTTGAACAATTAGGCAAAAGCGGGGTGATACCCCGCTTTTTATTGCTTAGAAGTTGATTTAGGGCTTAATTAAAAGAGGATCAAGGAGGGTAGAATGATATCTCCAACAGTACTGAAAGCTCTCCCTAAGTGAAAGTCGAGGATAACTCCGAGAAGAGATTCAAAGCCAAAACTATCATCAAAAAGCCCGGCCTTAAATGCCGCTACATTGATTTCGCCTTGGACATCTGTAATAAATCCACCGAGGATGTGGAAGCAATCGTGATTTAAGAGCAATTCAGACGTGCTTTTTTTATCTCCAGGTAGTGCCCAATTCCTATCCCGGTACCAATGAACACATTGTGCCCCAGGCTGCCTTCTGGATAGGCCTCTCATTGCTGGTAGCGCTCGGAAGCAGACCGATCTCCGATGGATTGATGGAACATTGTGATCACACCTTTAATCACTTTCGGCGCTGAGTCGAGGCCTAGAAACTCGCCTAGACTCCTGCGTCCATAATCGATTAGAAGTCACTTTATGTGATTGTCTCGAACTCGATGCAGGCCTTTGATTGTATTGGGATGAATCTCTAGCTGGTCTGCAAAGTTATCGACAACAGCTACCCTCCTCGGGTCAACCTTCATCTCAACCTTCATGTCAACATAAGAAAGAAGAATGAGGATTTGAAGGAGTTGCTCGCGTTTCTTTTTATCGGATGTTTTTTCTGATAAATCTGCAGGCTCGATGCCCTTTAAATGGCTCCATCATTTCCATAGTGATGGGCTCAATCTCTGCAATGCCTCCCATGGAGCCCACTTTGTGCATGGCTTGTAAGAACACAGCTTTGCGTCCTCTTCAGGCCAGGATGGTTGGTTCTTCATTCCAGTCTTGATGGGTTGGAGCTTGGGCGCACATTTCTTGAATCCTTAAGGTTTCACTCATCGCAGTGTGCGGTTTTTTTGTCGCACAGTGCATACGTTGAGACCAGTGAGTCTTGGTTGTCCACCAATGGGTCTCAAATGCACTGCTTGCGTTCCTGCTCTTCCAGTGGCGTTGCTCGCCTCCTCTCTTCTCGTGGCGGCTCCAGCGCTGTCTCGATCCGAGTCCATCCAAGTGTCGATGGCTGTTCGTCCGCCAGAACAGGGGCGTGTTGTGTTGAATCTGGGCCGCAGGCAAATCAGCGTTGTGCGCCAGGGCCAGACCCTTGGCCCATGGCCGGTAGCGATTGGTGATCCCGCGACCCCTACACCTTCTGGGGTGTTCAAGGTCGAGAACATGATGATGAACCCTCAGTACCAGAGCACTAAGTCAGGGAAGCTGCATCCCAAACGTGGTCCTCAAAGCCCGTTGGGGCATCGCTGGATTGGGTTCTTGCGAAGTGGACCCAATCAATTCGGCATTCATGGCACTCCCTGGCCTCATTGGGTGAAAACCAGAGCGGCCGTCTCCAACGGCTGTGTGCGCATGTTGAATGCGCATGTTCAGCAGCTGTATGACCACGTGGAAGTGGGGATGGCAGTGGAAATTATGCGTTGAACCCAGCGATTACTGGCCTCGCTCCTGTTCAAAGATCTCCTGAAGGATTTCACCGGCTCCTTGATCCTTGAGCTTGTGGGCGAGGTCTCGTCCCACCGCTTCAGGGTCGGCTAGGGGGCCAGCCTGCTCGTCACGGATGAGCCGTTTGCCATCAAGGCTGGCCACCATTCCCGTGAGCTGGATGGTGTCGCCCTGAATTTGGCTGTTGACGCCGATGGGCACTTGGCAACCGCCCTCCAGCACTCTCAGGAATGCTCGTTCTGCTAAGCAGCGGGCTGAGGTTGGTGCGTGGTTTAGCACTTGAATCAGCTCCATCACTTCGGGGCGATCGCATACGCATTCAATCCCTAGAGCTCCTTGTCCCACCGCATGAAGAGAGATGTTCCCGGGGATGCTCTGGTGAATTCGATCGCCGAAGCCGAGTCGACTGAGCCCAGCTGCGGCCAGGATTAAACAGTCGTAATTGCCTGAGTCCAGCTTCTCAAGCCGTGTGATGACGTTTCCGCGGACGTCTTTGAACTGAAGATGGGGGTAGTGATAGCGCAGTTGGGCGAGGCGGCGTAGAGAGCTGGTTCCAACAATGGAACCCTCCGGCAGGGTCTCAAGTGTGTACTCAGCATTTTTGCTGTTCACAACCAGGGCATCCGCGGGGTCTTCCCGTTCGCTGATGCAACCCAGCATCAGCCCCTCGGGAAGATTCGTGGGGAGGTCTTTCAGGGAGTGAACGGCGATCTCGGCACGGCCCACCAGCATTTGAGCTTCCAGCTCTTTGGTGAATAAGCCTTTGTCTCCGATCTTCGCTAGGGCAACGTCAAGGATTTTGTCGCCTTGGGTTGCCATTGCCTCAACAGAGATGGCAAGGCCGGGGTGGGCTTTTTCTAATTCTGCTTTGACCCAATTGGTCTGAACCATGGCCAGCTGGCTGCGGCGTGAGGCGATGCGCAGATGCTCGAGGGCCATGTTTGAGAGACTTCAGTCCGCAAGATTACGCAGACGTGCCCCCCGCTGTCACGTGTATGCCTATGAAAATTGGCATGGGTTGCTTCCTTGTGACTTGGAGGCCTGGCTTTAAGTCGCCTTGACCGGCGCTCAGCTTTACGATTCAACACAGTTGAGTCAATGTCATGCCAGGGCCTGTCGTTAACGGAGTTCGTAAAGACGGTCTGCCTGCTCTGGATCAGGCAACGTCCTCCAAGGAGGTCCTCCCTTTTTTGCCACTCTTAAATGAGGGCACGATCAAATTGATCCTGTTAAGCAGTGGCGGTGTCTTGATGGCGCGGCTTAGGAACACAACCGATCCAGATGGCGAACGGGCATACCAATTGATTCGTCCGCTCAGTGTGATCCAAGCCAGCTCGGATCAGCCTTGGCAATTGCAGCCTTATTTAGAGGGCTTGACGTCTCAAAAAAATATTGTGGTTTATAAAGCTGCCGTGGCATCCATTCTTGATCCTGATCCTCGGCTTCTTCAGGTCTATACACGCAATACTTCCCAGGAGTGTCCGCCTTCAGAGACACCAGTTGAACGACTGAAGCGAGCTTTTCAGGAATTTACTGAATGCATTGAGGATGAAGTGTAGGTTGACACTTTTTAAATATTAGGACGAGTATTGAATTTTAAATCTTGAATCGAGGCTTTCTTTCTCTTATCCTTGGCTGATTGATCCAGTGTCTTCTTTGAAGAGTTGTTCTAAGTCTAATTTTCCTTTCTCAGAAAGTAGTGTTTCGTAATCATGCTCTTTTCCGATCGATTCAATTAAGTCATCGTCATCTGAGAGGTCTGGATGAAATTCGCGATACCAGGATAAGACTCTGTCTTCGATCTCGAAAATTGTATTAAAAAAGGGTGTGATGCTATTTTGCAAGCTATTTTGCTCAGATTCAGTTAGCCCCTTAAATTGATTGTCATGCATCATGAATGTATGGGTGACAAGTCTTGCTTGTTTGAGAGATTCCAGGGCCTCCAGGAAATCTCTAGATGTGTTTGTATTCTTGTTGACCATTTTCTTGTTGATAGATAGTGTTTTATTTGCTATTCGCTCAGTGGGAGGAATTGATGTAAGTGTGAGTACCTAATTGAGTTCATGTTGTGCTGACAAAGCATTCTGTCTGTCTTGCCATGCTTGGGGGAATGTTTGTTGGGGATGGGTTTGAGTGAGCTGTTGAGAACTTCACTGTAGTGTCGAAGCGTAAATTTGCTGGTTCTTTCTGCTTTGTATTGTTGTGGTCAAATCACTCAGGCATTTTTAGCAACGTACACAACGCCTTTTTGTTATGCCTTTTATTGCTGCGACTGCTAGGTATGCCTGCTCGGGCTCAGGATTAGACACTCGATGTGTGCCCCAGCCGCTTTGTTAGGGAATGGACTGATGCTCTCTATGAATCGGAGGGATTAAAGGCGGGGCAGGAGTGGAATATAAAAATAGTTTTTACTTGCAAGGTTCTACTCAAGCGTATTGATGATCATTCGCTTTGTAGGCGATAGGTCTATCATTAATGGGTCATTAAAAACCCCCTATTTTGAAAGGGGGTGGGAGAACCAAGGATCTCAAGCTTGGCTTGTTATTTGATGTATTCCTTGAGTACGCCATTCCGATTGGGATGGCGTAATTTTCGCAGAGCTTTGGCTTCGATTTGACGAATCCGCTCACGGGTGACATCAAAGATTTGTCCAATCTCTTCCAATGTTTTCATGCGTCCATCGTCAAGGCCGTAGCGAAGGCGCAGGACATCCCTCTCGCGAGGGCTAAGAGTGGCAAGAACTCCCTCAAGGTCTTCGCGAAGAAGATTTTTGGCAACATCTTGCTCTGGATTTTCGATATCGGCTTCGATGAAGTCGCCTAGTCGTGAATCCTCTTCCTTGCCGATGGGGGTTTCGAGGGAAATTGGAAGTTGAGCACTCTTGGCGATAAATCGCAATTTCTCGATGGTCATTTCCATCGATTCAGCGATTTCTTCCTCTGTTGGTTTGCGTCCAAATTCCTGGCTGAGGACTTTGGTGGTTTTCTTGATCCTGGAAATGGTCTCGTAGAGGTGCACTGGTAGTCGGATGGTTCGCGACTGATCGGCGATGGCGCGGGTGATGGCCTGACGGATCCACCAAGTGGCATAGGTCGAGAACTTATAGCCTTTTTCGTGATCGAATTTCTCTGCTGCACGAATGAGACCGAGGCTGCCTTCCTGAATGAGGTCCTGAAAGCTCAGGCCTCGGTTCATGTATTTCTTGGCAATCGAGACCACCAGGCGCAAGTTCGATTGCACCATTTTTTCTTTGGCTCGTCGGCCGAGCATCAGTCGTCTGCGGAAGCGGATGACTGGCATCTCAACCAGTGCTGCCCATTCCTTGGTATCAGGAAGTTTTCCGTTATCGCTTTCAAACTGCGCAGCGAGTTCCTCGAGATGCAGGAGGTCCGCAATTTTGCGAGCCAATTCAATCTCTTCGTCCGGCCGCAGGAGGCGAATTCGTCCGATCTCCTGAAGGTAAACCCGAATGGAGTCTTCGGTGTAAACGCCTTTAGGCCCTACTTTGATGCTCGCCAAAACTTTGGCTTTCGCGTCCGCTTTGGCCTTTGCTGCGCTTGCATTTGTCTCAGCAGAAGCAAGTAGTTGATCTGCTGATGCGTCCAGGTTGGCTGCAGTGGCAGTAGCAGTGGTTTTTGCCTTGCTGCTGGCTTTGCTGGTTTTGGCTTTGGGGGTGGTTTTAGTCGCTTTTGTTTTGGTGCTGGCCTTTGTTGCTGCCTTGGCTTTCGAGGCAGGCTTTGCTTTGGCCTTCGCCAGCTTTGGCAGACCTTTTTCGTCGGCCAGCATCATGATCGAAGGAGCTTGTGTTGCTTTGGCCTGTGCCAATTTGGTCGCGGCAGGACTCATGGCGGTCAGTAACGAAGGAGAGAGCGGGACAGGAAGCGAATGTCATCAACAGTTAAGTGCAACCGGCCGGATGAGGTCGGATGCTCTTGTGGCGTCACCTTCCCGTCATAGAAACGGTGCGCAACGAAAAACGCGGAGCGTTAGGCAAAATTGAGAGAGCTGGAGTGGTCCGATGCAGAAGTGTCAAGGGCATTCTCAGACCGGTCGGCTTCATGGAATTCCATGGCTCGAACTTCGGATCTTCCCTTTGGAAGGAACTCTGCTTGTTCCGACAACAGCCTTTCAGCTGTCCAACCCTTTTATTTTAAAAAAAAGGTGTCATGAGCGCAACCCCTATAACCGATTTTTCAAAAAATCCCGTCCGGCCGCCGCCAGTTCTAGTGGTGGTCGATGTTTGGCTTGAAGCTGGTCGGGATGGGCGCACCTTCACCTACTGCGATCGCAACCAGCTGAATGTCCGTTTAGGAGACCTTGTTCAGGTGTCTCTTCGCGGTCGTCGCATTCAAGGGTTGGTCACGGCCTGCCGCACACAACCTGCGGATGAAAATCGCCCGCTTCAGCCAGTTGAAGCTCTCCTGCAACCGGCTGCTGTCGGACATGAATGGAGATTGTGGCTTGAGGAGATGGCGCAGCGTTGCCACACCAGCCCGTTTCGAATGTTGAAAGCAGCTCTCCCCCCCGGTTGGCTGGGACAGCGCGTGGTTCCAACCGTGAAGGAACGAAGGCTCTGGTGGGTGTCTTTGCCTGACAGCATCGCCAGTTTGGATGCTGACTTGCCGGCACGGCAGGCTTGCTTAGTGGCCAAGTTGCAGGAGTTAGGGGGAGGAGCGTGGCAACGAGACCTCGTCGCTGCAGGTTTTCAATCAGGAATCCTGCAAGCTCTGGTGCGCCGAGAGCATCTTGTTCGTGAGTTGCGTCTCGCCACTGATCCGCAACCAAGCCCCCTGTCGCTGGACTTGGTTCCGGCGACCGAAGCTCCGAGAACCCTCACCGATGAGCAGCAGGTTGCGATCAATACCTTTAACGAGCAGCCCGATGGTGGGGGTGTGCTGCTTTGGGGGATCACCGGTTCTGGCAAGACCGAGGTCTACCTCCAGCTTGCTGCTGAAGAGTTGGCAGCAGGCCGGCATGTTTTGTTGCTGACTCCTGAAATTGGTCTCATTCCCCAGCTGGTGGATCGCTGTCGGCGTCGATTTGGTGCTCGAGTGCTCGAATATCACAGTGGTTGCAGGGAACGGGAACGGGTCCGCACCTGGCGCAACAGCCTGGAGGCAGAGGGGCCTCTCGTGATCGTTGGCACCCGTTCTTCCATTTTTCTGCCGCTCAGCCCCTTGGGTTTGATCGTGTTGGACGAGGAGCACGACAGCTCCTACAAGCAGGAGTCACCAATGCCCTGCTATCACGCCCGTGACCTTGCGATGGCAAGAGTGCAACGGGAGGGAGGTCGTGTGTTGCTCGGAAGTGCAACACCCTCCCTCGAAACCTGGATTCAGCTAGCCCCAGAAGGGCCTTTGGCCTTAGCTCGGCTTCAAACGCGCATCTCTGCTCAACCTTTGCCGCCGGTTCAGATCATCGACATGCGCCATGAACTCGCCGATGGCCATCGGCGCTTGATCAGCAGGGCGCTCATGGATCGGTTGTCGAAACTTCCTGAACAAGGCGAACAGGCGGTTGTGTTGGTGCCTCGCCGCGGATACAGCACGTTTTTGAGCTGCCGAAGCTGTGGCGAGGTCGTGCAGTGTCCGCACTGCGATGTGGCCCTCACCGTCCATGGGAAAAGCACCGGTCAACAATGGCTGCGTTGCCACTGGTGTGATTATCGGGCCCCAGTTGCGACGAACTGCGGGCACTGTGGTTCGTCGGCTTTTAAGCCCTTCGGTGCTGGCACTCAAAGGGTTTTGGAACAGCTGGAGTCTGAGTTGGAGGGACTGCGATTGTTGCGCTTTGATCGCGACACCACCGGTGGACGCGACGGACATCGGCGTTTGTTGGATCAATTTGCAGCTGGTGAAGCGGATGTCTTGGTTGGAACCCAAATGCTGGCAAAGGGGATGGACCTGCCGCGCGTCACGCTTGCCGCCGTGTTGGCCGCTGATGGCCTATTGCATCGTCCCGATCTCCGGGCTGGGGAGCAGGCACTTCAGTTGTTGTTGCAACTCGCAGGCAGGGCTGGTCGTGGGGAGCGTCCCGGGCAAGTTCTTGTTCAGACCTATAGCCCTGATCATCCGGTGATCTTGCACTTAGTGGATGGTCGTTATGAGCGTTTTCTGGAGGAGGAAGCTCGGGAGCGCCGCGAAGCTGGATTGGTGCCCTATGCCAGGGCTTGCGTGTTGCGGCTGTCTGGGACGTCCGCATCCACAACGGCAACAGCTGCTGCTGTGTTGGCCGAACAACTTCGCCCCGGTTGCATCGACGCCGGTTGGCAGCTCATTGGCCCAGCTCCAGCTCCGGTGGCACGGGTTGCTGGTCGCAGTCGCTGGCAGCTATTGATGCATGGTCCACAAGCTTCGGCTTTGCCTTTGCCACCAGGCAGCACGCTGTGGGATGGCTTGCCCAGTGGTGTGGCACTGGCTGTTGATCCAGACCCCCTGCAGCTCTGAACTCAGGACGGTAATTCCGGGTAGCCGAAACCCATGAGCAGCCGAAGCCGTTGCAGGCTGGCGGTCAACACAAGCAGCGCCAAGATCGCGAGACTGCCCAGCCCGAGGCGGCTCCAGCGCCATTGACTCCATTGCAAACGATTCTGAACGCCAATCGTGAGCGGCCAGATGAGCTCGCCCTTTGCGTTTTTACTCGCCACGGCAGGGCTGCTTTGCAAGCTGCGCAAGCTTGCTTGGTTCCCAAGCCGTACAGCGATTTCCAGCTCATTCAGGCGCTCAAGAGCGCTGAGATCCAGCTCCAAGAGCAGCTCCTGCTTAAGACCCACGATCCAATTTCGCTCTTCCAGTTTGAGGGTGGGTGTTGGCAATACCAGGCCGGCGGTTCGTCCTGCTGCCGCCACCGTTTGGCTGAGGAGTGCAGCGGCGTCTTCACTGTTTTGGGTTGGTGCTTTCACCTCAAGGTGACCGTTGCCTGAGTTGCGAATCTTCCAAGGCAGATTCATCGCCCTCAACTCTCGGCTGAACGCGTCCTGCCAAGGAAGTCTTAAGCCACTGCGGCTGTCGATCGTCCAAGCCATCTCAACCCTGTCTGGTCCTGGGAGGCTGAGGTCTGCTGTGATGCGTACGCAGCCGCTCAACAAGAGCGTTAGCCCCACCAGCACGGTGATGACCAGCACCGCGAAGCCTGATGCTGGGGCTCGGGTTGGACCGGTAGGAGGTGATGGCGGTGGCGGTGGCAGTTTGCGGCGATTCAACAGCTTTGGACGTTGGCCGACACTGGGATCCATCTCCAAAGTAGGGATTTGAATCGACCAGCTCTCAGGTCGTGCCAGGCTTGGCGCCTCAAGAACATCCAGCAATTGCCGCGCCCTGTTGCGCAGCTCTGGATCCTTGCAACGGGTGAGCAGTCGGCAGATGCTCAGCGCCTTGCTCTCATCTCCTTTTCCCATCCAAGCTGTGACCAACAGCAAGCGGATCTCAGCCCCTTGACTGTCTCTGATCGGGTTGGCTTCTGCGAGCGGCTCCAACAGTGCGATGCACTGGCCGTAATCGCCACGCTCGAGAGCGGCTTCCGCAGCTGCCAGTGCATGGGTCATCGATTAACCGCGGCCCAGAACCATCGTTCCGATGCCTGCATCGGTGAACACTTCAAGGAGCAGGGCGTGGGGGATACGACCATCCACGATGTGCGCTGCAGCAACTCCTTGAGCCAGGGCACGAATGCAACATTCGGTTTTGGGCGTCATCCCACCGGCAACAACACCGTCGTGGATCAATTGCCGTGCCTCAGAGAGCCTGAGTTGTCGGATCAGGGAGTCGGGGTTGTCGCGATCGCGAAGGATTCCTTGGGTGTCAGTCAGCAAAACCAATTTTTCTGCTTCGAGTGCAGCGGCAAGCTCTCCAGCAACCGTGTCGGCATTGATGTTGTGAGATTCCCCTTCCGGGTTGGCAGCCACGCTTGAAATCACCGGAACGTATCCCCGTGCCAGGAGTGGTTCCAACACATCTGGATTTACCCGAGCCACATCGCCGACCAAGCCATGGTTGCCATCACCCCAGGGACGTGCCTCGACCAGTCGGCCATCACTCCCGCTGAGACCTACTGCATTTGCTCCCAGTCGGTTGAGTCCATTGACGATCTGTTTGTTCACTCGCCCGACAAGAACCATCTCCACCACGTCCATCGTGTCGGCATCGGTGACTCGCAAACCGTCACGAAATTCAGAGGGAATATTGAGCCGCTTCAGCCAGGTGTTGATCTCTGGGCCTCCGCCATGAACCACCACCGGTTGCACTCCCACACTGGCCAGCAGGGCGATGTCGCGAAAGACGGCGTCACGCAGCTCTGCGTGGACCATGGCCGCACCGCCGTACTTGACCACGATTCGCCGACCAGCGAATCGTTGGATGTAAGGAAGGGCCTCGCTCAGGACGGAGACCCGTTGGGAATCATCCATGCTGCAGCTGCTCAGGGCTCTCCATGCTCGCCTGTCGTGGAGTCACTCTTTGGAAGCAGGGTCAAATCGAGCTGATCGTTCTCCAACGGCAGGATTTGCGCTTCTAACCCTTTGGCAAAAAAACGACCTAAGCGTTCGCGGCGTTCTTGCCAACGCTCGAGACCTACGGCTTCACAGGCAAAGCGCATCCTTAGACCATATCCATCTTCATTGCTGAGCTCTTCAATCTCCAGCAGCTGAGAAGGCTTGTCCTCATCCCAGAGTTTCAAGGCTTCGAGAGAGCTCTCGAGGTGAGCTTTCTGCCCATAGCGCCAGCGAGTGACGTCGTTCAGCAGCTTGACCAGTTCTGGAGACGCCGCCTCGCGTTCTTCGCGCAATTTTGCTTTGGGTGTTACCCGGCGTGCTGGGGGAAGTTCTGAGGATTTGAGCGCAAGACCTCCCAGAAGAATGGGAATTCCGTAAAAAATGGTGGGCAGGCTGAGATTGGCATTGCCAGCTCCGTAGGCCAAAGCACCAACCACGGTGAGGACACCGCCAGCGATGGTGATCAGACTTCCGGGCGAAATGAGCTCGTTCATGGGGGCCCGTGCATTGAAGCCATTGTGACCAAGAGGGCTGCAGGATGGGTGGAGGAGTCCAACAATCATGAACACCCCGACCGAGCAGCCCGTAGAAACCCGAGAGCTGATTGCCCAGCTGGAGACGGACCGCGCTTGGTTGCTCGAACAAATTGATCGCGGCCGCTGGCCAGAATTAAGACTGGATTTAGCGGCCCTCGAACGAGAACTGGGTCAGCTGCTGTTGCGCGCTTCAGAGCAATTCTCTGACAAAAGTCAGTGAAAACTCTGGAGCCTCCTGGCCTTAAAAGGGAATGTCGTCGGTCTCGGGAACCAGGGGGGAGGTGTTCCACTGAGCCGCTGATTCCTGCTCCAGCGCCGCTGGCTTGCTTGGTGATTCGGAGGACTGGGGCGTTTGAGCTGGTACGGGTCGAGCTGGCGCTGTGCGCGCAGCGGTAGGGGGCTGGCCTTGGCTGGATCCCGCCGCGCCCACGGAATGCAGCCGCGAGAGGGTGAACTCAGCTTTTTTCTCTTTGGTGCCGTCTTGACGAGGAACCGTGTTCATACGCAGTCGGCCCTCAATGACGAGACGCTGCCCGACCTGCACGCGGTTTTGAAGGTCTTGGGCGAGGTTGCCCCATCCGACCACCTTCAACTGCCCCTTGGGGTCATCGGGTCGGAGCGCATCGAAGGACACGTCCATCTCTGCAATGGGCGTTTGATTGTCTTGGGTGTATCGCAGGGTGGGAGCTTGAAGGACATCCACCTCGAGCACGCAGTGGTTCATTCTCAGCTGTGATAGTGAGCGCCATCCTGATGCACCGACAGGAGAATCGCCAGGGGACTGTCTGGTTGCTGGCAGGGACGGGTGATGGGCCGCATTTGGCTGCGGTTCTGATCTCGAAGGGCTGGCATGTCCACGTCAGCGTGGTGGGCGCCACTGCTGCCCATCCCTATCGGGGGATGGACTTGGAAGGGATTCACGTGGGTGCTTTGGGTGGTTCACAGGGAATTTCTCAATGGCTGCATGCGATTCCTGTGGATTGGGTGGTGGATGCCACTCACCCGTTTGCGCTAAGGATCAGTAACCAGTTGAACCAGGCTTGCAAGGGCTCAGGTCAGCGGTTGGTGCGATTCGAACGGCGGATGGAGGACTCGGGTAAGGCGGTTGTGCTCGGCTCTATGGCTGACCTTGCTGCTCAACCCCTATCGGGACGACGACTTCTCCTGGCCCTTGGTGCCCGCCAGTTGGTTGAAGCAGCGAAGGTTGCTCGTGAATCAGGGGCCACAGTGTTTGCCCGAGTTCTTCCTTCGCCAATGTCTGTGATTCAGGCAGCGGCAGCGGGCATTCCACCAGAACACTTAGCGGTGGTGCGACCACTCCAGGGTCCCCAGCCAGGTGCACTGGAAGCTGCGGTTTGCAGGCGCTGGGCGATCACAGACGTGGTCTGCAGGCAGTCAGGGGGAGCGACTGAGGCGCTTTGGGCGAGCCTTTCGATGCAGATGGGGTTTGAGTTATGGCTCCTGCGCCGACCTTCACCCATTGCTGAAGTTCCTGTCGTGCATAGCGTGAGCCAGCTTCTGGCGCATCTGAATGGCACAACAACCTGATGCTTTGTGGTTGGTTTTAACCACCGAGGCTGATCAACAGAGAGCCTCTGCACTCGCTGAGCAACTGATCAGTCGTGAGCTGGCAGCTTGCGTGAGCTTTCAGGTCATTCAATCGTGCTACCGCTGGGAAGGACGGGTTGAACATGCCGATGAAGTGCAGCTTCTGATCAAGACCACCGCTCCCGGGTTGAGCGCGGTGCTTGGGGCCATTCAGGCACTCCACAGCTACGACAACCCCGAGATCCTTCACTGGCAGGCTCAGCCATCGCACGCCTATGGCGCTTGGGCCGCGGCGTCGATCAATTCAGATGCTTAGCGATCAAATCAGGCAGTGAAACCTTCGAGCGTGGCCCTAATTGAGTCACGACTTGTCCGGCACAGATGGACCCCATTTTTCCGCAGACGTCTAAAGGGAAGTCATGGGTGTAGCCATGCAGGAAGCCACCCGCATAGAGATCGCCTGCTCCCGTGGTGTCGACGAGATCTCCAAGCTTGTAGGAGGGGATTTCCCAGCGCTGATCACCGCAGAGCACGATAGATCCTTGAGCGCTGCGGGTGAGTACGGCCACGCTGCAACGACCTTTTACTTGTTCGAGCGCGCTCTCGAAGTCAGCTGCTCCGTACAGCGATTTGATCTCATCCTCATTGGCAAAGAGCACATCCACATGTCCGTCAACAAGCTCAAGAAAGCTTTCACGGTGACGGTCGACGCAGAAGCCATCGGATAGCGACAGGGCGACTTGACCGCCGCTTTCTCGGCAGGCTTCAGCGGCTGTGATGAAGGCCTTTTTGGCTGCAGGACTATCCCAGAGGTAGCCCTCGAGATAAAGAACCTTGGTGTCGCGAACCATGGAGAGGTCGAGATCATCAGGGTCCAGTTGGGTGGAAGCACCGAGGTAGGTGCACATGGTGCGTTCAGCATCCGAGGTCACGAGAATGAGGCAACGGGCCGTGCTCGCACCGCTCACGGCAGCCGGTGTCTCGAAACGGGTCCCGACAGACTGGATGTCGTGGATGAAGATGCTCCCAAGTTGGTCGTCACGAACACGACCAATGAACCCAGCCTTGCTCCCGAGTTGAGCGAGACCAGCCAGTGTGTTGGCGGCTGAACCTCCGGAGGTTTCGAGACCTGGACCGCTGGCTTCGTAAAGGCTTTTGGCTTGATCTTCATCCACAAGGGCCATGCTGCCCTTGCTGAGGTTGTGATCGCTCAGAAACTGGTCCTCGGTTTGAACCAACACGTCGACGATGGCGTTACCGATGCCCACAACGTCGAGAGAACTGGCAGTGCTGAACCGTGGAGTGGAGGACATCTCTGCAGTCGTTAATACAGCGAAAGTATGGCGGTTCGCTGGATCGCTGCTCTGAGGGGGCGATGCGAGCGCGCTCAGGCGCTGAGGAGAGCGCGCTTAGGGCCATGGATCGGATCTTCCACCACGATCGTTTGGTCTCGGCTGGCACCAAGGGAAACGATCGCAATCGGCACGTCCATCAGGTCGGCTAGGAAGCGTAGGTAGTTCATTGCCGGAGCAGGAAGGTCTTCGAGTCGACGGCATTCAGCCGTGGAACATTGCCAGCCTGGGAGCGTCTCAAAGATTGGCTTGCAGCGAGCGAAATCTTCGGAGCTGCTGGGGAAGTAATCGATGCGTTCGCCATCGAGCTCGTAGGCGACTGAAACTTGGATTTCATCCATTTCGTCAAGCACATCGAGCTTGGTGATCGCAAGGCAATCCAGTCCGTTGACTTGAACGGCATAGCGTCCAATCACGCCATCAAACCAGCCACAGCGGCGACGGCGGCCAGTGGTCGTTCCAAATTCCCCGCCTCGATCACACAGCTGGTCGTTCAAACTTCCAGACAGCTCTGTGGGAAAGGGACCTTCCCCAACCCGAGTGGTGTAAGCCTTGGCGACTCCAATCACTCTGTCAATCAGGGTCGGACCCACGCCAGCACCGATGCAGGCACCTCCTGACACCGGGTTGGAGGAAGTCACATAGGGATAAGTGCCGTGATCGAGGTCGAGCAGAGTCCCTTGCGCGCCCTCAAAAAGAATGTTTTTGCGGTCGCTTGCGGCTTCATGGATGGCTCGGGTGCAATCCACCACATGAGGGGCGAGGCGTTTTCCGTAAGCCAGATATTCACGGATGATCTCCTCAGCATCCAATGGCTTTTCGCCATAGATGGTTTCGAGCAGTTGATTCTTCTCGCTCAGAGGCCCTTCAAGCCGATCTCGCAGTCGATCTTCGTCGAGCAGGTCGAGAACACGGATGCCACTTCGCTGAGACTTGTCTGCGTAGGTGGGGCCGATGCCGCGGCCGGTTGTGCCGATTTTGCGTTCACCTCGTTGCTTTTCCATCGCCAGATCCAAGAGGCGGTGGTAAGGCATCGTGACGTGCGCCGTTGATGCCAACTGGAGGCCTGAAATGTCGATCCCGTTGGAGATCAGCATGTCGAGTTCTCCAAGCATCACCTTGGGATCAACCACGGTTCCGGAGCCGATCAGGCACGTGGTGTCTGGGTAGAGGATTCCGGAAGGGATCAGGTGAAGTTTGAGCACTCGACCGTCCACCACGATGGTGTGGCCAGCGTTAACGCCTCCCTGATAACGCACTACGACATCAGCGGAGCGGCTCAGAAGATCGGTGATCTTTCCTTTTCCCTCGTCACCCCATTGAGCACCGATGACGACAACATTGGCCAAAGAATCGGCGGCCCGAAGCCGCATTTCTGCACAATCCAGAACTTTCGCAGATAGTCCTGCCTGAGGTCAAAGTGCTGTTCGATTTTGTGATCAAGTGCCGCGAACTGCTGCTTTCTCGGCCTTGCCCAATTCCTTGTCGATCCTGGCTCTCAGAGCATCGGGAACGGGACGGTTGGTGTAGTTGTTGTAGTGACCAGCCAAGGAGTTGAGTGCGGTCTGCATGGTCGTGAATGAACTCAAGCCGTTCACCTTGGGACGTGCTCTGTAACGAGACACGTAGTCGGTGATTAAGTCGCGGGCCTCTCCCTCAGCCTCTTGACGATTCGCCGCGTCCTGGGGCAACGCCAAGGTGTCGTGAATGGTGTGGGCAACAGCAATTGTGTCTTGGACGTAGTCCCCGGTAAGCGTGGACGACTCGTTTCCGCAGGCCGTAACGAGTAAAGAAAGCCCAAGGCAAAGGGCCAGGCTCAGATTGATTAGACGGCTAGTGAGGCGTTTCAGTACGGCGATCATGACCGGAGGAAATTTGGTGGACTTTACGCGGGTCAGAGCTGGACCCGAAGCTCGGTTGGAATCGCTTCGAGAAGGGACGAGATGGCTTCGGCTCGGCTTAAAACGTTGGCGTCCCGTTCTGACCGTTGCACCAGCTCCACATTCCCTTCGGCGGCTGCACGACCAACGACAACTCTCCAAGGGATGCCGATGAGATCGGCATCCTTGAATTTCACCCCGGCCCGCTCACCACGATCGTCCAGTAGGACATCGATCCCCGAGGCACGGAGTTCGTTGTAAATCTCCTCACCGAGGGCCATTTGGACTTCGTCTTGAACATTGGCCACCACCACGATCACCTGAAACGGAGCAATGCTGAGTGGCCAGATCATTCCGGCGTCATCGTGATGCTGCTCAACGGCGGCCTGGGCCAGTCGTGAGATTCCGATGCCGTAACACCCCATCCAGAGGTGCTCCTGTTTGCCCTCTTTTGTGGTGATTTGAGCCCCCATGGATTGGGAGTACTTGCGACCGAGTTGAAAAATATGTCCCACCTCGATCCCGCGTCGTTCTTCGAGGCGCTGGTCTGGCCTGTGGACACAGTGATCGCCTGCTCTGGCATTGCGGAGATCCATCGCTGGAATGGCGCCCAGATCAGACCAGTTGCACCCCCAACGGTGCTCGTCGCGGGTGTTTGCTCCGCAGACAAAACGGTCCAGCTCGGCAGCTGTTGTGTCAGCGAGTTTGTAGAACGTGTTCCGCCAGCTGCGCGCACCAGTGAGGTGGTCATCTGAGAGATCAGGGCCGATAGAACCAAACGGCAAGGGTTGCAGTCCTTGAGATTTCAGTTGTTCGGCATTGATCGGGTTGAGATCGAGAACGGGGCTGTCGAGTTGTTGTGTGAGTGCATTAACGAGCTTCACCTCGTTGAGTTCTTGGTCTCCGCGCAGACAGACAAGAACTGGCTGTTCATCGCCAGATTCAAGCTTGGCGAGTAGCAACAGCACTTTGGTGACCTGGCTGGGATCAAGTGACTGGGCCGAACAGAGCGCATCAATCGTGATCTGCCCTGGAGTGGAAATGACCTGTGATTCTCCGCCTGGTAATGGCAGAGCAGGGGGTGCGATCGAGACGGCTTTCTCTTGATTTGCGGCGTAATCACCATCAGGACTGATGAGGATCAAATCTTCTCCAGCATCTGCCGTCACCATGAATTCCTGGGATGCGGCGCCACCGATGGCTCCACTGTCGGCATCAACTCCGACAGCCGTCAGGCCGCAACGTTGGAACACTCGGGTATAAGCCCTCTCCATCTCTGCATACATGCTGGCCAGATCTGCTTCATCTCCATGGAAGGAATAGGCATCCTTCATGATGAATTCGCGGCCCCGCATCAAGCCAAAGCGAGGACGAATCTCGTCCCTGAATTTGCTTTGAATTTGATAAAGGGTGACGGGGAGCTGGCGATACGACTTCAGTAGATCACTGGCCAATTCCGTGATCACTTCCTCGTGGGTGGGGCCTAACCCAAGGGAACGTTCCTGGCGATCTTCCAGGTGGAACATGATCCCCTCGCCTGCGGTGTATCCCTGCCAACGGCCACTTTTTTCCCATAATTCGGCAGGTTGAAGTTGAGGTAACAACGTTTCAAGTGCCCCGATTTGATTCATCTCCTCCCTGACGACTCTCATCACCCTTTGAAGGACCCTCCACATCAGTGGGAGATAGGCATAGATTCCTGAGCCAACGCGTCGGATATATCCGCCACGAATCAGCAATTGTTGCGAGGCGATTTCGGCGTCAGCGGGAACATCCCGCAGCGTCACCAGCATCAGGCGGGAGACGCGCATAGCGATCGGTGTTGAATGAGACTGGAAGTTACCACCGCTGCAAAAAAGGTCGCTTCAGGAAGTGTCCCGATCGCCTGGAACGTTGCTGGCATCGTGAGTCTCAGCTGCTACTCTCTGCCCAATCCAGTGCGTCCTAAATCAGTCTCATGTTTCCTAGGTCGATCGAAAGTCCTGTTTCTGCTGCGGAAGATTCCTCTAGATCCGCAACAGATGTTGACGCGGTGATGGCTCAATCAGATGCGTTAGTTGCCATTGATGATGTTCAAAAGTCCTTGAACCGATCAAGAGCCTCTGTTTATCGTTATACGAATACTGACGCTCGCAATTTAAATCCTGCTTTTAACCCCAAGAAGTTAAATCCTGAATATCGAAGCGATCAAAAAGATCCTCTTCTGTTTCATCCGAACGAAGTTGCGCGTTTTGCCAAGGATGTGTTGAGAATTAAGGAGGTCACCGTTGAAGTTCTCAACTCTCCATCGACTGCCACTCAGCAAGTTCTTGGCGCCATCCTCGAGGAGTTGCGCCAGATCAGAACTCACCTTGAAGACCTTCCCGCAGCACCGTCTGACCTTGCCGCCCGTCGTGATCGGCAAGAGCGTCCAGCCGCTTAGAGCGGTGATGGTGCGACAATTATCTTTAGCCTTTTAATAACGCCTTTCCGGAGCTTTTCATGCCAGCAGGTATGGCTTGCATAGGGTCACCCCCCCCCCACCGGATGTCCTTAATCCTGTCTGAATGGACCCCGAGCCTGCCCGCGAACTTTCTAAGCAACCCTCGTTTCAAGTTGCTGCGCCAACACTTGCCTTTTTGGGGTTCATCCTTGCTTGCACCAGCCTTGGAATTCCGTTGGCTGCTGTGCTGACTGATCGCCCTCCTCTGGGTTCTTTGACACCACTCACTGCGCAAGATCGCCATGGATCTGAGGTCCCTGCCTCCTTCGCCCTCTCCGGGGCTACTCAATCTGATCGTTGAGATTCCAGCGGGTAGTTGCAACAAATATGAGTTTTCAGAAGACGTTGGAGTGATGGCACTGGACCGTGTGCTCCACCCTTCAATTCGATATCCCTTTGACTACGGATTTGTTCCCAATACCCTTGCCGAGGACGGATCTCCTCTCGATGCCATGGTGATCATGGCGGAACCCACCTTTGCAGGGTGTTTGATCAAAGCAAGGCCGATCGGGGTGCTCGATATGAATGACACGGGGCATTACGACGGCAAGATTCTCTGTGTCCCGGTCGCGGACCCTCGGCAATCAAGGATTCAGAGCATCCAACAAATTGCACCCAGCCAGCTTGAGGATGTGGCCGAGTTTTTCCGTACTTACAAAAATATGGATGGTCGCGTCATTTCGATCGGCGGTTGGCGTGATTCGGATGCCGTCGCTCCCCTGTTGGAGGCATGCGTTCGAGCGGCCGGTGGTTAAGGATTCAGGGGGCTGAATCCAGCTTTTCTGGGCAAGATCTGTGATTGAGGCTCTATTGAGGCCTTACTTCTTGTAAGTTGGTTCGCGCCTAGATTGTGAACGACCCGTGCCCACCATCCGTTTTGAGCAGGAAGGCCAACAGGTCGGTTGCATCGAAGGAGCGAATTTACGCAAAGCAGCCCTTTCCTCCGGGATCAATCCTTACAAAGGCCTGAACAACCTCAACAATTGTGGCGGGGTTGGCCAGTGCGGAACCTGCGTGATTGAGGTGCTCGAAGGAGCCCAAAACCTCTCACCCCGTAGCGATGTTGAAGAGGTGTACCTCTCTGACCGCCCTGCGAACTATCGCTTGAGCTGCCGCACCAGTGTGAATGGCGATGTGACCATTAAGACTCGCCCTGACGAAGGCGTTGGCAAGGGTTCAAACAGCCTGCTTGGTGCTGTGAAGAACTTGTTTGGACGTTGAGCTTGGCTCCAACCATCAAGGTTTTCAGCTACTCCCGATGTTCAACTTGCCGTAAGGCCCTGGCTTGGTTGGATGCCAACAACTTCAACTATGAGGTCGTTGACATCACAGCTTCTCCGCCGTCAAAAGAGGTTCTTGCGCTTGCATTCGAGCGTTTGGGTCTTCGTCAACGTCTCTTCAACACCAGTGGCCAGAGCTATCGCGCTCTAGGTGCAGCGGTTGTGAAATCAATGAATGACGAAGAAGCCCTGGCTGCGTTGGCTGCAGATGGGCGTTTGATCAAACGCCCTTTTGTTGCATTGCCCAGCGGCGATTTTTTGGTGGGATTCAAGCCCGAGGATTGGAATCAGGCTCTTTTGGGTTGAAATTCAGCCCATCGAGCTCGGTAATCAGTTCGTCCACTCCACCTTGCGTGTGCAGTTGGAACATGCTGGTGCGTTTGAATTCTTCGAGAAACGCCACCAAGAGTTCCTGGCTCCGTTCCAGCACAACGCCTTGTTCGAGCGTGCGAGCAAGCTCCTCCCAGAAACGATCGAGCGCTTGAATCCCAAGATCTTCGAGAACTTGATCTTTCTGGCCAAGTTGGTCGCCTGCACTCTTGGACAGCCCCAACAGCGAATCCACCATCCCCGCGGCGAGCTGACGGCTCAGTTCGGATTCCGCCTTTTGCACTCCAGGCAGCTCCCTCAGCGGAGCAGGTAAGACCAGACCATCCAGATTTCGCTGAAGAGCGTGGCCAAATAGCGCCACGAGTTGCGGCCGCATCCCTGGACCCACTTGCGTGAGGATGAGAGGCAGCCAGAGCCGCAGCAGCTCCGCGAGTTCTCGTTCTTCGCTGCTGTCAACAGATTGATGACTACAAAGCCGGAGAATCCGGTCGGGAAGATTCGGCGAGCGCACGATGCCTTGCATGGCATCGAGAACACGCAGCGTGATCACTTCAAATAATTCGAGCGCCAGGACCGCGACAACGCCGCGACTGACGGCTGCTCGAAGGGGCTCAAGATTGAGAAGCTGAGCGCGGGATAGCCGCTCTGTGACTGGAACGACTCGCAGTAGACGCCAAAATGGAATTAACAGCGGCAGGTCAATCCAACGTCTGAGTAAGGCGTCTCTCCAGGCAATCGCCGGAAAACGACGTTTCAGTCGAAGCGTACGAACCAGGATGTCCAGTAGGAACAGGATTTGAAAAGGAATGTCGATCCGCCAGGAGAGGTCGATGGGCATTCCGTTTTCATCAATTCCGCGCGAGTAATTGGTCTCTGCTAGCGGAAGAATTTTGGTGTTCCAAAACTGACGCTCTTGCCCCCAGTCGTGTTTGCTCAGGTAGCGGTCGCTGAGGAGATAGGCCGCCGCTTGTTTGGCTGAATCCATCTCAGCTCTTGCTCTGAGACGGTTCTTGAGCTTTTCGAATGCTCCTACATTCCCAGAGCTGATGAACGGGTTTTCATCAACCAACTGGCTATTCCTAACCACCATTTCAAGCCGCAATTGTCGTGCGGCTTGACTGTTGATGCCCAACGTTGAGGAGGTGGTCTCGAGTCTGCGGAAGTGCTCGACATAGGACATCGTGTCCCGGTGAACTTCGATGCCCTTCAGCGGGTCGTAGAGGGGTGTGATGTCTGGCAGCCACGGCAGTGGCAAGGCCAAGTTGATCGATGGAAGGGGATAGAGCGTTCTCTGCAGCCAGAAATTTCGCAGCGGAATGTAGGTGACATCGAAAATCACCCAGATCAGATTGAGCGCTGCAATCAGGGCTAAGACCTGATCCCAGCGATTCCAGAACAATTGGATGGTGCGGGGTTTCACGCCCTGCCAGCGGGGTCGGACCATGGATCACCGTGCCTGGTTTCAGGCTAGAAGCGCAGGCTGATCGCGCCTATCGTGACTTTCAGGATTGAAGCAAGGTGCCTGTTGGTAGACAAGCAACACAACAGTCGTTCTGACGATGACCGGCCCAACAGCAGCGAGACTCTTCAAGAGGGCGATAAGGGTCTGAAAAAGGAACGAGCTGCTGGACACCCGCTCTGGGACTTTTGGGCCCCGTTGCTTTTCACCATGGGTCTCTATTTCGGGATTCGCCACTATTTGGCAGAGGCACGCTTCATCCCTTCAGGCTCGATGCTGCCTGGTTTGCAGATCCAAGATCGTCTGCTTGTCGAGAAGCTCAGCTATCGCGGCCGCAAACCGCGGCGGGGAGAAATCGTTGTGTTCAATTCCCCCTATGCCTTTGATCCTGCACTGCGCTCAACAACGTCACCCCCGCCTTTTCAATGCGTTCTCGCCAATATCCCTTTGGTTGGGTTGATTCCCGGCGTCAGTCATTCGGCTTGTGATGCCTACATCAAACGCGTTGTGGCTGTAGCGGGTGATCAGGTGGTGGTGAACCCTCGAGGAGAGGTGCGTGTGAACGGTGTTGATCTCAACGAACCGTATGTGACCAATTACTGCGCTCTCGATAAGCGGGGCATGAGCCTTTGTCGCACCCTTAATGCCACGGTCCCGCAGGGACGTGTCCTGGTTCTTGGTGACAACCGCAGTAACAGCTGGGATGGGCGCTACTGGCCAGGGGGGGCCTTCCTTCCTGAAGATCAGATTATTGGTCGAGCGGTCTGGCGCTTCTGGCCATTCAATCGGCTTGGTGAGTTGGGATCCTGAGTCCACAACTCACCACTTGCCCTCGCATGCGGACGCCGATCCAAGGCTGATTGGCAGCTTTGGGGGCGTGGGGAGCGTCACGGGTTTGATCCCATGTTTGGTCAGGATCAAAAAGCAACCAGCGGTTGCTTCCGATGCTCAGTCGTTCTTCGTCCTGTCCAAGCAACCGTGCCGGGCCGAAACTGAGCGCTTGCCAGAGTTGGTTCACACTCCATCCCAAATTGACCACGAGATGTTGCCAGAGAGTTGGCAGCACTAAGTGGTGACCAGATAAGCCTTTTGGACGTTGATCGGGAGGCAAAAGACACTCCTCATCGTCGAGAGGAATGCCATGGACAGCAACGGCGTTGATCTTTCCTTCTCCTAAGGCCTGAATTAAGGCCAGGCGATCACGTTGTCCACCAATGGAAGGGGTGACAAACCAATAGGACTTTTCAGCTGTTTGGCTGGAACGATCCTGCAGGAGATGCCACCAGCTCACAGTGGCCAGAGGGGATGACGTTGTGTGGCTGAGCATCTTCACTCCATCTGCAGTGGAGAGATTCATGAGCACAAGCTTGCGATTGCTGTGGCGTCGTTGCAGTTCCAGGAGTTGCCCCAAGGGCAGCGTTTCGCTGATGGTTGGATCGGCAGGCCATCCGGCTCGTAGTGTTTCCACGCCTTCCCGGATCATTCCGTCTCCGCGCAGATTGGAGTCGTGGGGTGCAATCAGCACAGGGGCTCCAGCCATTTCGCCGAGGAGTAGAGCGCGGTCGATGAGGTTGGTAGGCGGCATTTGCTCCCCAGCACTGAGACCGATCGCACCTGCGTCGAGCAGATCGGCGTGGCGGCTGAGGCGTTCTCCTTCGCCGCGATGGGTGAAGCTTCCCCATAAATGAATTTTGAGATCGCAATCGCTCGGCTGGAATCCCTTTAAGCGTTCTGGGCTGTCCCGTTCCGATTCACCGTTGGGAAGCAGTGCTAGTTGCCCGTAACCGGCTCGCCCTGCGGCGTTGATGAGGGTTTTGAGCGTCTCTCCGCTTCCTGTGAATGGACTGGGAAGGCTTGAATGTGGATCGACAAGACATGGGGCGAGGAGTTGCTGGGCCCGGTTATGGGCCGAAACACCTCGCTCAGCGGCTCGCTGCCTTGCCTCTTCGCCAAGGGCGATGAGACGATCATCTTCAAAGAGAGCAGCACTTCCTACTTGGAGCGGCTGATCGCTGGCGACTAGAACCTGCACGGGGTCGAGCAGCATCGTCTCAGTCATGGGTTCACAATGCTCCCGCTGCTGTTCGATCGAGAACCCCACCGAGGTGGGACGTGAGATTCAGGCAACTCACCACTGCAGGTTGGCTGGGATCTTCTGGCATGTCGATCACCGTGACGCCACCGTTGCCTTGTTTCACGGACCAAATGTCTTTGGGCGCCAGGCCTAAGAGGTGACACAGGATTGTTTTGTTCACTGCATCATGCGCCACAACTAAGGCTGTCTCTGACGGGTCGAGGCCATTCGCGATGCTGTTCCAACAGTCCACAGAGCGTTTCCATACGTCTTGAATCGTTTCGCCCTCGGGCATTTGCACGGTTTCGGGAGCGTCCTTCCAGGCCTGGAGTAACTCGTCCCAGCCCTGTCTGATTTCTGATTCCAGTTTCCCCTCCCAAAGCCCGTGACCGATTTCCATTAGGCCATCAGTCACGGTGAGAGGGACGCCTGAGTGCGATTTCAAAATCCCCTCAGCGGTTTCTCTTGGGCGAGACATCGAGCTGCTGTAGGCCCGATCCAGAGTCACATCTTCGAGGAAGGAGCGAGCAGCCTCTGCTTGGGCATGGCCGTTGCTGTTGAGAGGGATATCAATCTGTCCCTGGAAACGCCCCTGCCGGTTCCAATCTGTTTCACCGTGGCGGACGAGCACCAGGCGAGCCTTGGTGCCTTTGGCTGGCAGCGCTGGTTCTAAGTGGGCAATGCTGTTTAAGCATTCGATCTGTACTTTGTAGCCCTTAGGCCCAGAGGAGAGGTTGAACACCGACAGCGATGCGTTGTCCAGGCGCAGCCGCCTGAAGCCTCCTTGGGGCTCGCCCAGTAACACCAGAATTAAGCAGCGAAGAATGGCGTTGTGCCCCACAACCAGCACGGTGTCGTCACCAGTCACTGGATGCCGATCCATGAGGCCTTTCAAGAACGCCCGCGCCTGAACCATCAACTCGGTAACCGGTTGGTATCGCGTGCCATCAGCGCGGGTGAGCTCTAGCGCTTCTGGTCGTTGCCGCCAGGTGGCGTAGCCCTCTGGATCCTTGATCGCCCGTTCAGAGGCGGTCAGTCCGCTCCAGGGCTCAAGATCAATCTCCAGCAGTCCGTCATCCAGGACGGGGGTCAGCCCGTCTTCACGCACGCTCAGCACTCCGGCTGTGGTGCTGGCAGCACGTTGAAGAGGTGAGCTGTAGGCAGCATCAATCGGCACGTCGGCCAAGGCCACGCCCATGCGTCGCGCTTGGTCTTCGCCGGTCGCTGTGAGTGTTGATAGGTCATTACGCCCCTGGATGCGGCGCTCAACGTTGAAGCTGCTCAGGCCGTGGCGGACCAGGAGGAGACGCAGTGACACCGCAACAAAGGGGAAAGGCGCGGTCATCGTATGGGCGCACGGTCCAATCTCACGCCGAAATGGTCAAAATCGGTCGTTGGTAGCCCTTCGCCGGAGAGAATCGTTTGTAGTTGCTCATCGTCTGTTGACCAGCCCGCCGAACGGACGTTCAAACGCAGTGCCCAAGTGGAAAGTCCTTTTGGCTGTCGTTTCGATGGTGCTGGCTTGCAGCGTTTGGTTCCTCGGCTTGATGGACAGCCTCGGGCGCCCATCTGTGGCTCCCGCTTTGTCTTTGGAGCAGCAAGAGCTGGCGTTGTTGGCGGAGCCCGCGTTGACGCCATCGCTCAAACCTCTGCTGATTGGCCAAGATCCCGCCCAGAGCTTGCTTGAAACGCTGAGAGAGACCCCTCTCGACAGCCTCAATGATCGCCAAACCCTGTTGTTTGCATCGTTAGAAAACGATCCAGGGCGTCGCAAGACCTTGCTGGAGACTCCACTTCAGACCCCAAATCTTCGGACGCTTCAGGAAACTCTGGCCACCGAGCCACGTTCCCTTGACCTCTCCTCTCAGGAGCAAGCGCTGTTGTCTGACAACAGTCCTGATCCCTTAACCCGGCGTCTGGTGTGTCAAGCACTGGGAGGGGCACAGTCCGATTGCGTTGACAGCTCTGCAGCCAAGGCCGCGGCTCGACGTCTTGTTCTGAGCGAGCTGATGCCGCTCGGAGCGTTGTTGTTGGGTTCTCTTCTGCTGGTTCGTCAGCTTTGGTTGCTTCTGCGCCGCAAGCAATCCTCCTGGCCTGAACTGCAAGCTCCTCCCCTTGGTTTGGTTGACATGGTGCTGCTGATCGCTGGCGGTTTTGTGGTGCTGGGCGAGGTGCTGGTCCCACTTCTTGTGACTCCTCTTTCAGCCTTGGTGGCTCGGAGCATTGCGGCGCCACTCAACCAGTCGGTGGCTGTGCTGATTGGCTATTGCGCTCTAGCGACACCACCGTTGCTCATCCTCAAAAGTCAGCTGGATGGACTAGATCAACGCTTGCTCCCTGCAGGTGGTTGGCTGCAGTGGCGCGTGAGACCGTGGTGGACGGCACTGTTTCAGGGCGGTCGCGCCTGGTTGATGGTGATGCCGCCTGTGGTGTTGACCGGTTGGCTGATGAGTCGCGTCATCGGCGATCAGGGAGGCAGTAATCCATTGCTGGAAATGGTGCTGAACGGCAGAGATCCGTTGGCCTTGTTACTGCTCGCCATCACCGCGGTTGTGCTAGCCCCGCTGTTTGAAGAAACAGTGTTCCGTGGGGTGTTGTTGCCCGTTTTAGGACGCTCATTCGGGCGGGGTTGGAGCGTCTTCGGCAGTGCCCTTGTGTTTGCGGTTGCTCACCTCAGCATTGGTGAATTACTTCCTTTGTTGGTTCTTGGTTTGGGGTTGGCATTGCTGCGTTTGAGCAGTGGTCGGCTCCTTCCTTGTGTGGTGATGCATGCTCTCTGGAACGGTGTCACCTTCCTGAATCTTGTCTTGCTCGGAAGTTGAGTTGATTTCCCTGATGCTGTAAGACATTTCAGCCTTGCGGGCGGGGCATACGGGTGGTTCACTGGCGCATTGCCCTATTCGTTCAACGTGGTCGCGGTTCCCCAAACTCAACCTGCCCCACAGGAACATTCATCAGCCACTGGTGCCTTCGAGCTCATTCAGGGTTCACTGTCCGCCAAGCGTGTTGCACGCCGCTCTCCCCTGCTTGCTGGTCTTCATCGTGCGGCTGATGGCAGTTTGATTGGCGTGTTCACAGCTGTTCTGGCTCTCAGTGGACTCACGCTTCACTGGCAATACCGATGGACGGTCGCGTTTGAACGCTTGGAGGACACCCGAGCCGTGGGCCACCGACTGACGGAGTCCACAGCCATGCTTGAGCGGTATCTCCTGGATCAAACTCAGACTCCAAAGTCGATGGTTCCGACGACCGCTGAAAAATTGGTGTACCTCGAACGTCCCATTGAAGAGGCGTCCGGCGGATCCCACGATCATCTGGCTTTCATTGGCTCCTTGATGGATCGTTCAATTCATCACGGGTATTGAACAGATGCCAGCCAACCGGCAAGGCTCGACCTCTAAGCCGCGTCGTGAACGACGAAGGGTAATTCGTCTTGAGCCGGTGCCCGCCGGTCGCATGAAAGTGGTCTTTGTCCTGCTTTGTGCAGGTTTATTGGGATTGGTCGGGCGTATGGCCTGGCTACAGATTGTTCAAGCCTCTGAATTGGAGGCGCGGGCCCGTGTGGTGCAAACGCAACGCACCAAGCCCCTGGGCAGCCGCCGGCCGATTGTGGATCGCAACGGGAGGCTTGTGGCCTTAGACGAGGAGCGTTATCGACTCTGGGCTCATCCTCGTTACTTCAACTTTCCTGGCGACGAGCCGACGCTCATTCGTGACCGTAAGGAGGTTGCTGCACGCCTATCTCCCTTGTTGGCCCTGTCCTCTGGCGAGCTCAACAAAAGGATGGGAGATAGCGCCTCTGGCATCAAGTTGGCTGAGGGCGTTGACCCTGAAACGGCAACAACAGTTCGTTCCCTAGGAATCAGCGGCATTGATCTCGAGCCCTATCCCTACCGCGTGTATCCGCAAGGCGCTCTCTTTGCCAATGTCGTTGGTTTCCTCAATCAAGAGCGTCAACCCCAGGCGGGGCTGGAACAGAGTCGTGATGATGACCTGCAGCGTCACGAACAGGCCCGTAGTCTTCGTCGCGGAGCAGACGGAACCCCGTTGCCAGACAACCTGGCGCCGGGCGTGTTTTTCGGGGATGACCTGAGATTGCAGCTCACCTTGGATGCCCGCCTGCAGGAGCTGGCTGCCAAGGCCCTGACGGCACAGGTCAAGACCTGGAAAGCCAAGAAGGGAGTGGCGATCGTGATGGATGTCACCAATGGTGAATTAATGGCGCTGGCCTCAACGCCGACGTATGACGCGAACCGTTACTGGGATTTCAATCCAGAGCGTTTTCGGGAATGGTCTGTTCAAGACCTCTATGAACCTGGATCGACCTTTAAGCCGATCAATTTGGCTTTAGCGCTTCAAGAAGGTGTGATCCAACCCAATGAGACGGTTTACGACAGTGGGACCCTCACGATTGGTGGCTGGCCGATTCGCAACCACGACCGCAAGGGCAATGGCGTCGTGGATTTCGCAACCGTGCTTCAGGTTTCAAGCAATGTCGGCATGGTGCAGGCGATGCGCAAAATGCGTCCTTCTAATTACTGGGACTGGTTGAGTCGGCTTGGGCTCGATGCGAAGCCGGACACAGACCTTCCAGGTGCAGTAGCGGGCCAGCTGAAGACCAAGGAACAATTCACGACGCAGCCCATCGAGCCAGCTACCGCAGCATTCGGTCAAGGCTTCTCGCTGACACCTCTCAAGCTTGTTCAACTGCATGCACTGATCGCGAATGGCGGAAGGCTTGTGAGCCCTCACATCACCCGTGGTTTACGGGCTGGCCATGCATTGGCTCCGAGTGGAGAGCGCATGGGGCAGCCCTTGCTCCGCCCAGAGGTCACGCGCACGGTTCTGAACTGGATGGAATCTGTGGTGGAAAAAGGCAGTGGGAAGGGGGTGCGCACCCCTGGATATCGCATTGGCGGCAAAACAGGCACGGCCCAAAAGGCAGTGAATGGTGTGTATGTCCCTGGGGCTCTGATTTGCAGTTTTGTTGCAACGCTTCCGATCGAGGACCCTCGTTATGTCGTGTTGGTGGTGGTTGATGAACCACAAGGGGAGCACGCCTATGGCTCAACTGTGGCTTTGCCTGTGGCTAAATCCATCATTGATGGTCTCCTGGTGATTGAAAAAATCCCACCAAGTGGTCGGGTTAAATCTGCACAAACGGACAAATCTCCCCCTTGAGCTGTCAGTTTGAAAATCGTCGCTACGTTGAATTCATAGAGTTTTAGTGCGCTATGGCCACCCTCCTTGAGCAGCTTTCCGCCATGACCGTGGTGGTGGCCGATACGGGTGATCTCGAAGCGATCAGGCGTTTCACTCCTCGTGATGCGACCACCAATCCCTCCCTGATCCTTGCTGCAGCTCAGATTCCAGCTTACGAGAATCTCATTGATGAAGCCTTGCGTTCGTCCCGCAAGCTTTTAGGAGAGAGCGCTCCGGTGGAGCAAGTGGTGCATGAAGCACTCGATGAAATCAGCGTGATATTCGGAAAGGAAATTCTGAAGATTGTTCCTGGCAGAGTTTCAACGGAGGTTGATGCCCGCTTGAGTTACGACACTGAGGCCACCATTGAAAAAGGTCGGAAACTTATTCGTCTCTACAACGATTCGGGAATCAGTAATGACCGCGTCTTGATCAAAATTGCCTCCACTTGGGAGGGAATCAAAGCGGCTGAAGTTCTTGAGAAGGATGGAATTCATTGCAACCTCACCCTGTTGTTTGGCTTCTCTCAGGCTGTGGCCTGCGCCGAAGCAAGCGTCACGTTGATCTCGCCCTTTGTTGGTCGCATTCTTGATTGGTTCAAGGCAGACACAGGGCGCGATTCTTATCCAGGTCCTGAAGATCCTGGTGTGATTTCAGTGACCAGTATCTTCAACTACTTCAAGACATACGGCTACAAAACTGAAATCATGGGAGCCAGCTTCCGCAATCTCGATGAGATCACTGAGCTTGCAGGTTGTGATCTTCTTACCATTTCACCGAAATTGCTGGATCAATTGCGCAGTAGCGATGCTTCGCTGATTCGCAAGTTAGATCCTGCGAACCTCGCTCCTGTTGCAGAGCAAATGCACGTGGATCAGGAGCACTTCATCTCAATGATGGCTGAGGATCGAATGGCCACTGACAAGCTCAGTGAAGGCATCAAAGGTTTCAGCAAAGCGATCGAAACTCTCGAGCAGCAACTTGCTCACCGTTTGGCTCAGATCGAGGGTGGCTCTGCGTTCAGCCATGCCGTTCAAGAGATTTTTCTGTTGAACGATTTCAACGGCGATGGCTGCATCACCCGCGATGAATGGTTGGGAAGTGATGCGGTTTTTGATGCCTTAGATCAGGATCATGACGGTCGTTTGACACCAGACGATGTGCGCTTAGGTTTCGGTGGCGCTTTGTCCCTGACCGCCGTTTGATCGAGCTGGGTTAAGGCTTTAAACAGCAAGCACGCCCTCGCTCTTTGGAGTGAAGGCGTTCTATTGCAGTGGCTTGCAACAGCGGCTCGCTGAGTCCGTATTCAATCGTTAGGGTCAATCTCCGGGCATCTAGGGGGGTCTTCTGCGTTGGCGCTCCAGCTTGTCTGGTTCAAGCGAGACCTCCGGGTGAGAGATCACCAACCCTTGCAGCAGGCCTTGCTCAGGGGTCCAGTGCTGCCTCTATATGTCGTTGAGCCCGAGTTGTGGCAGCAGCAAGATGTCTCTGAGCGGCAGTGGTTGTTTTGCCGAGAGTCGTTGCTGGATTTGCGCTTCGCTCTGGCTGAGCTAGGCCAACCGCTGCTGGTGCGCAGTGGTGATGTGTTGGACGTGTTTGAGCGTGCCCATCGTCAATTTGGTTTTGATGGGCTTTGGAGCCATGAAGAAACTGGAAATGGTTGGACGTATCAGCGTGACCAACGCGTGGCTCTCTGGTGCCGGCAGCACGGCATCGCTTGGAAGGAGATTCCCCAATTTGGCGTGATCCGCCGGCTGCGGTCGCGCAATCGTTGGGCTAAACGCTGGGAAGCGCAGATGGCTGAGCTGATCACCCCTTCCCCGATGGGACTGCCATCGATCGAGGGGATCGATGCAGGCACTATTCCTGACCGCCCCCATCAGGAGCTGGCACCCGATCCATGTCCGCATCGTCAAAGCGGTGGTCGTTCGATGGCATTGCTGGAGCTGGACGATTTTCTTGAACATCGCGCGCCCGGCTATGCACGCTCCATCTCCAGCCCCAACACCGCGTTCACCGGTTGTTCTCGCCTCTCCGCTTATCTCACCTGGGGGTGTCTCTCGATGCGAGAGGTGATCCAAACAAGCCGTGGCTTCAGCGGCCGTGGAATTAGCAGTTTTGAGTCACGCCTGCATTGGCATTGCCACTTCATCCAAAAGCTTGAAACCCAGCCAGCGATTGAATTCGAAGATTTTCATCCGTTCATGCGCGGGGTGCGCTGCGCGGATGATGAGCGACTCGCCGCCTGGGCGGAGGGACGCACTGGAGTTCCTTTCGTCGATGCCTGCATGCGCGCATTGCGGGCCCACGGTTGGATCAACTTCAGGATGCGAGCGATGTTGATGTCATTTGCCAGCTACCACCTCTGGTTGCCGTGGCGGGATAGCGGACTTCATTTAGCGCGACAGTTTGTGGACTATGAGCCCGGAATCCATTGGAGCCAGTGCCAGATGCAGTCAGGCAGCACAGCCATCAATGCTGTGCGGGTTTACAACCCGATCAAGCAGGGGCAAGACCATGACTTGAAGGGCGAATTCATTCGCACTTGGCTGCCTGAACTCCAGCTGGTTCCAGATGTCTACGTGCATGAGCCCTGGAAGTTGTCGATGGCAGCGCAACGACAAGCAGGACTCATGCTTGGAGTGGACTATCCCCTGCCCGTGGTGGAACCTGCGCTTGCGGCCAGGGAGGCGAAGCAGAGGATTTGGGCGATCAGGAAGCGCTCTGGGTTTTCTGCCATTGCCGATGGAATTCATCAGCGCCATGGGTCGAGACGTTCAGGCTTAGCGCCCACGGGCCAGGGTCGCCGTCGACGACGGCGTAACCCTGCGCCTGATGATTCCCAACAGCTCACCCTTGATCTCTAACCCCTTTGCAGCATCAAGCGGCGGATGACCCTCTGGGCGATGTCCCCGTATCCCATCTCACCAGAGAGAATTTGGGCAATGCGCTGCGGCGCAGTGGGGCGCTTGATTCCGAGTTGATAGCCCACTTTCGGAAAGCGATAAAACACTTGGGCAATGCGACGACCCCAAGCCATCGAATCACCCCAGCGTTCGCGCATGCGTTTTGTGTAGTTGGAAAGGTCAGGCTGAGTCCCGTTGAGCCATGAATCGAGACTGGCTGCTGCTTCGCAGCCGCTCATCAGCGATGGCCTGAGGCCTTCGGCAAGAAAGGGGTCGCAGAGCGATGCGGCATCACCTACCGCCACGATCCCTTTGCTGTGGAGGGGTGTGTGCCCATTCCAAACTCTTAAATCCGCGTTTTGTCGCAGCCCGTCTGTGGAGGAAAACCCCAGATCCGGTAGGAGTTGTTTGAGCACGGCGTCCGCATCACTGACCCGACGTCCAATAAACGTGCCCACTCCCACATTGATGCCGTTTGCCAGTGGAAACGCCCAGGCGAAACCATGGTGGACGAGCCCAAATTCAAACCTGGCTGTACCAGGTTGCAAGGTTCCCATTCCTTCGAGGCGAACAGAAAGCGTCTTGGCCATGTGCAGAGATCGAGGGCCGATCCCCAAGCGTGTTGGCCAGGGAGAACCTGAGCCATCAGCCAGAACTACGGCTCTGGCCTCGATCACCTCCCCGTCCTTGCTGCGTACAAGCCAATGGCTTTCATCCTGTTGAAGGTCCTCGACCTCGAAGGGCCGCCGCAGCTCTGCCCCTAAAGCAATCGCTTGCTCCAACAAGAGTGCATCGAGCCGCTCACGCTTGACGATCCAGAAGGGTGCAGAGCCTGGAAGCTCAGCGACCACAGGATCAGTGAGACACCAGCTGAAATCCACCTGTTGGATGACGTCATCAACGGCTGGTTGCAAGTTGAAGGGGAACCACTGCTGAACGGAGGCCGCCATCCCACCACCGCATGGTTTGACCCTCTCTGATCGCTCGCGTTCAAGGACGGTGACGCGATGTCCTAATCGGGCGAGATGAAAGGCTGCGCTGGAGCCGGCTGCACCGGCCCCGATGACAGCAACGTCAGTGCTGCTCAAACCTTGAGGATTTCAACCTCTTTATTTGCTAGATGTTTTTCAAGTTCTGCGATGAAACGATCGGTTGTTTTCTGAATTTGATCTTGCTCATCTCGGCTTTGATCCTCTGAAAGATCTCCCTCCTTCTCTTGTTTCTTGATTTTGTCGATGGCGTCACGTCGCACGCTGCGCAATGCCACCTTGCCCTCCTCTGAATACTTTGCGGCAAGTTTGCAGAACTCTTTTCGGCGCTCTTCTGTGAGTGGTGGCACATTGATGCGAATGACCTTGCCATCGTTGTTGGGCGTGAATCCCAAGTCACTGGTGGCGATTGCTTTTTCGATCAGCGCCAGGGATCCCATATCGAAGGGTTGAACGGCAATCGTTTGCGAATCGGGAGTGGAGAGACTGGCGAGTGATTTCAGGGGTGTGTCAGCGCCGTAGTACTCGACATTGATTCGATCCAATAACGAGGGATTGGCGCGTCCCGTGCGGATGGTGTTGAAGTTGCGCTGGGTGGCTTCCACCGACTTGCGCATGTTGGCTTCGAGATCGGAGTTCGACATGACGATGACTAGTTGCTGATACGAGAACCGATGGGCTCACCGGCCACGGCTCTGCCGATGTTGCCAGGTTCAAACAAATTGAAGACAACAATCGGGATGTTGTTGTCTTTGCAAAGAGCGATGGCAGTGCTATCCATCACGGCGAGTTCTCCGCTGAGCACCTGTTGGAAGGTCAAAGAGTCGTAGCGGACGGCATCCGGGAATTGATGCGGATCTTTGTCATACACACCGTCAACCTTGGTGGCTTTGAACACCACATCAGCGCTGATTTCGGCTGCGCGTAAAGCAGCCGTGGTGTCGGTGGTGAAGAACGGATTGCCACAACCTGCTCCAAACACGACCACCCTGCCTTTCTCTAGGTGACGCATCGCGCGCCTGCGGATGTAAGGCTCAGCCACTTCTTGCATTTCAATAGCGGTCTGGACTCGGGTGGCAATGCCGGCTCGCTCAAGTCCGTCCTGCAGGGTGATGGCATTCATCACCGTGGCGAGCATGCCGACGTAGTCGGCGGTGGCGCGATCCATTCCTGCGGCTGAACCTTTCAGCCCTCTGAAAATGTTCCCGCCGCCGACGACAATCGCCAACTGCGTGCCAGTGGCTACAACTTTGGCAACATCTGCAGCGATGGCCGAAACAATTTCTGGATCAATTCCGTAGCCCTGATTGCCCATCAGCGCTTCACCGCTGAGCTTCAGGAGGGCACGCGCGTAGGCCATTCAATATCCTTATCTTTAGGACAGTAGCAAGGCTGTTCTTGGGAGTTCGCGAAAGCTGATGCCTCTCTGATGTTGCCCTGTCGCATCGGTGCGCAAGGCAGCCTGATCGCTGGGGACGCAGCGATCAGAACACGGTCTCTTCAGAACTCAATGCCTTGCTGTGCTTTGACCCCTTGTTCCCGGAAGGGGTGCTTGATGAGGGACATTTCCGTGACCAAATCGGCTCTTTGGATCAGCCCTTCCGGAGCTCCCCTGCCAGTGAGGGCGACGTGCGTAAGTTCAGGCCGCTCATCAAGGCCTTGCAGGACTTGATCCAGTTCGAGATAGCCAAGTTTTAACGCCACATTCACTTCGTCCAGCACGACAAGTTTTTGTTTGGGGTCTCTGAGGTAAGCGAGCGAGGTATCCCAAGCTGCTTGCACCAGCTGACGATCACGCTCACGATCTTGGGTTTCCCAGGTGAAACCCTCTCCGAGTGCATGCCAACTCAAGGCGTCTCCAAAGGCTTTGAGTGCTTTGGCTTCTCCAGGCTCCCAACCTCCTTTAATGAATTGGACAACGGCAACCTGGTGTCCGTGACCCAGGGTCCGCAAGGCCAAGCCAAGAGACGCAGTGGTCTTTCCCTTGCCGTGGCCGGTGAAGACCAAGACCAATCCCTTTTCAACACGTCTCTCTGAGACCCGTTGTCGCTGCACGTCCTGACGGCGTGCCATGCGCTTTCGGTATGCATCGGCGTCTTTCTCTGGGGCTAAATCGCCTCCCATGCCAAGAGATTCGGCCGATTGGTCCAACGATGATGGGTCCGCAGGCGATGGCTTTCCGGCTGACGTTTGATCCGAGCTCATGACATCTCCCCAGTTGCCTCCAGCATGCCGCTGGAGGGGCAGCGCGCTGTGATGCGCTGGAGAGCAGACCCGGCCAGAACAGCCTGCTCAACAGTGGTGAAGCCGATCTCCTGCAATTGCTTGGGGATGTTGTCCTCAAGCAAAGCAATCGCAGTTTCTGTCTCAAACAATGCGCAGAACAGTTGTTGGGGGAGTTGCAGGAGAGGACCAGCGGGGTGGAGATCAACAACAACGAGCCAGCCACCTGGTTTCAGCAATCTCAAACAGGACAACAACACTTGATGCCGCTCGGCTCGAGGAAATTCATGCAGCGCAAGGCTGATTTGAATGGCATCAAAGCTGGCTGGCGCACAGGGCGGATCTTCTGCCAGCCCCTCAATGCAAGTGAGGAGTGGATGACGGGTTGCGGCGAGTTCCAGAACCTTGGGTGAGACATCAAGACCGGTGACCTGAAACCCTGCTTCGATCCATGGCGCTGCCGCTTCTCCCGAACCGCAGCAAAAGTCGAGCACCTTGGCACCCCTTGGCAGAACAGGATCGAGCGCTACAAGCCCAAGGCTGCGCAGTTGATCGACACCTCCAACACTCAGTGCAGAGATCCCTGTGACGGTGTCATAGATCCAACGATGGCGGTAGGCCAGTTGGCGAAGAGGTGATGTCATCAGGCTTCTCTCCTGGCTAATGCTGCATCGACGGCCTGTTGCTGATCTCGCCTGGTGATCCAGTGGTGATAGGTGCGGGTATGAATCGCCACGGAATGTCCCATCATCCTGGCGGCCACGGTATCGGGAAGTCCGATGTGGATGGTGCGTACGGCCCAGGCATGGCGAAGGTCGTAGGGCGTGAGCGGAACGTCGTACCTCCTGAACTGCTCTGCAACCCGCCGTCCGACTTGTTGGAGTGTGGTGTGGCGGAGATCGGTGCAAACCGGAGGGAGGGCCGCGGCGTTCGAGGCGAGATGCGTCAAGTTGAAGCGATCCACCCATTCCGGATGGAAGGGCCAAACCTGATGCTCACCGGTTTTGGTGGTGGGAAGAACGCGGATGACCCTGTCTCCTCCATCCGCTAACGCCGAAACATCCGTGAAAAACACTTCATGGTTGCGCAGCCCATAGGTGGCCATCAGTCCGTAAACAAGTCGCCAACCCGGATTAGGAATGCGCAGCATGGCCTCCAAAATTTGCGGATCGCTGGGTAACTGCCTAAAACGAGCGCGGTGCAGGCCGTATCCCCCCGCCTCTGCACGCCATGCATCCGGAAGGGGCAGGTTTTGATGACGGGCGAGTGCCCCTAGGGCAGTGGAACACTGTTGGCGGCTTCGGCTTCCATCGGGATAGCTGTTCAGCGTCAGCAGTAATAAGTCAGGAGTGAGCAACGAGTGTTGTTCAAGAGCCAATGCCTTAAGGCGTCGCAGGTAGGGCTGGTACGCCCCGCTCCAAGTGGTGCGGCTACCAGCTGGGGAGCGACGACGACGGGGGTCGGCAAAGAATGCTGTCTTGAACGTCTCCAGATCGCGATCCAGGGGGTGGGTCACTGAGGTTGATTCGCCTTGTGGAGTGTTGTATTGCTGAATTTTTTGCTTCGGTAACCACTGGTCCCATGCAAAAAGTTGTCGCTGTAATTGCAGCTCCACAAGCTGCACGATGCGCTCAGCCTCTTTCAACCCATTCAGGTCGGCCAGGAGTCCAAGACTCAGGCGCTGGGTTTTCCATTGGTTGGGTTGCTGACGGCATGGCAGCCGTCCACGCAGATTGAGTTTTTGCCCTCGTCGCTCCACACGAAGACCACAGCCCTGCTCGGCCAAGGCCGTATTGGCGGCCACGATCGCGGTGTTGAAGTTCATGACCCTGTAAAGACAGCGTCACCATGACGTTGATGGGAGTTACGCTCAACCCCTTAGGACAAAGAAACTTCCATGGCTCGGGTTGGCATTCTTCTGCTCAATCTGGGTGGTCCAGAACGGATTCAGGATGTTGGCCCCTTTCTGTACAACCTGTTTGCAGATCCAGAAATTATTCGGCTGCCCAATCCGATCCTGCAAAAACCCCTGGCTTGGTTGATCAGCACGTTGCGTAGTAGTAAGTCGCAGGAGGCGTATCGCTCAATTGGAGGAGGCTCGCCTCTTCGCCGAATCACTGAGCAGCAAGCAAGAGAGCTCCAGAGTCTTCTGCGCCAGCGTGGGGTGGACGCCACCAGCTATGTGGCGATGCGCTATTGGCACCCGTTTACTGAGTCGGCCGTGGCTGACATCAAGGCTGACGGCATTGATGAAGTTGTCGTTCTTCCCCTCTATCCCCATTTTTCGATTAGTACCAGCGGCTCGAGCTTCCGCGAGCTCCAACGCCTTCGGCAAATGGACGAGCGGTTTGAGGCGTTGCCTTTGCGCTGTATTCGCAGTTGGTACGACCATCCAGGCTATGTGCGCTCGATGGCAGAACTCATCGCCGAACAAGTTCGCGCCAGTGACGACGTCGAAAAAGCCCATATCTTTTTCAGTGCCCATGGCGTGCCGAAGAGCTATGTGGAAGAGGCCGGCGATCCCTATCAGCAGGAGATTCAAGCTTGCGCGGCTCTGATCATGGCTGAATTGGAGACCATTGTTGGCCACTCCAATCCCCATACCCTGGCCTATCAGAGCCGAGTTGGGCCGGTGGAATGGCTGAAGCCCTATACCGAGGAGGCCCTCGAAGAACTCGGCCGGGCGAAGACGCAAGATCTAGTGGTGGTCCCCATCAGCTTTGTGAGTGAGCACATTGAAACGCTCGAGGAAATTGACATCGAATACCGCGAACTCGCCACTGAATCAGGTGTCGTGAATTTCCGACGCGTTAGGGCTCTGGACACCTACCCGCCCTTTATTGCTGGATTGGCTGATTTAGTCGTGGCCAGCCTTGAGGGTCCTGAAGTGAATCTCGACCAGGCGGCCGAACTTCCCACCACCGTGAAGCTCTATCCCCAGGAGAAGTGGGAGTGGGGTTGGAATAACAGCTCTGAAGTGTGGAATGGACGCTTGGCCATGATTGGTTTTTCCGCCTTCCTTCTCGAGCTGATCAGCGGCCATGGCCCACTGCATGCTGTTGGTTTGCTTTAAACAGTGCCAATCGGCGAGATGGCCACTTAATCTTTAGGGTCAGATCCTTATGAGGCAGCCGTGACCCTGACATCCGTTCCCACGGCCGCGGATGCGTTGGATTGGAACGGTCAACGCCGTATCACCGGCGCCCACGCCTTGATGAATGCCCTCAGGCTCCATGGCGTTGACACCATTTTTGGCTATCCGGGCGGTGCGATCCTGCCGATCTACGACGCTCTGCACATCGCCGAAAGCGAAGGCTGGCTAAAGCACATTTTGGTGCGTCATGAGCAGGGTGGCACTCATGCGGCGGATGCCTATGCCCGTGCCACTGGTCGGGTTGGCGTCTGTTTTGGAACGTCTGGCCCTGGTGCCACCAACCTGGTCACGGGCATTGCCACGGCCCAAATGGATTCTGTTCCAATGGTGGTCATCACAGGGCAAGTCCCTAGACCTGCGATCGGGACTGATGCTTTTCAGGAAACAGATATTTTTGGCATTACGTTGCCAATCGTGAAACACTCCTGGGTGGTTCGTGACCCAGCCGATCTCGCTTCCGTGGTGGCTCAAGCGTTCCTGATCGCCTCATCAGGACGCCCTGGGCCAGTGTTGATAGATATCCCTAAAGATGTAGGTCAAGAAGAATTCGATTACATCCCAGTTCAACCAGGATCGATCCAACCGCCTGGGTTCAGGCAGCCTGCTAAGCCTGCGGTTCACGCGGTTACTGATGCTCTTGCCTTGATTCGTGAGTCGAGCCGTCCTCTCTTTTACGTCGGAGGTGGTGCAGTAAGCGCAGGTGCCCATGACAGCCTCCAAGTCTTGGCTGAGCGCTTCCAGATCCCTGTAACCACCACGTTGATGGGGAAGGGAGCTTTTGATGAGAATCATCCACTCGCCTTAGGCATGCTTGGGATGCATGGAACGGCGTATGCCAACTTTGCAGTCACAGACTGCGATCTGTTGATCGCTGTTGGTGCTCGTTTTGATGACCGTGTGACGGGCAAGCTCGACACGTTTGCTCCCAAGGCCAAGGTCATTCATTTTGAGATTGACCCTGCGGAGGTTGGTAAAAACCGACGCCCAGATGTGGTCGTGCTGGGTGATTTGGGTTTAAGTCTTGCTCAACTTGTTGATCAGAGTCTCCAGCATTCCGCCGAGTTGACGACCTCGTCTTGGCTGGAACAAATCAAGACTTGGAAGACGCTTTACCCGCTCACCATCCCTGCCAAGGAAGGAGCGATCTTTCCGCAAGAAGTGCTGTTGGCTGTCCGTGATCTGGCCAGTGACGCCATCATCACGACCGATGTAGGCCAACATCAGATGTGGGCTGCGCAGTACTTGCGAAACGGGCCGCGTTGTTGGATCAGCAGCGCGGGATTGGGAACCATGGGATTTGGAATGCCAGCGGCTCTCGGGGCTCAGGTGGCGTTCCCGGATCAGAAAGTGGTTTGCATTGCTGGTGATGCAAGCATCCTGATGAACATTCAGGAACTCGGAACCCTTGCTCAGTATTCACTTCCTGTGAAAGTTGTGATTGTGAATAACCACTGGCAGGGAATGGTTCGGCAGTGGCAGGAAAGCTTTTATGACGAGCGATATTCAGCATCCGACATGCTCAAAGGCATGCCTGATTTCAGTGCATTAGCCAGGGCTTTTGGTGTTGATGGAGTCAAGATCACCGAACGAGATGATCTGCACAGCAAGCTCAGTGAAGCGTTTGAGTCACCTCGTCCGACCCTGATTGATGTTCACGTTAGACGCGGTGAGAATTGTTATCCAATGGTTCCACCAGGAGCCAGTAATGCGCAGATGGTTGGTCTTCCCTCCCATCCTGAGTTGGCCCAGGATTCAAGATGAACTTGTCCGGACTGTTTCACAATCACAGCCAGCGATCACCATTTTTGCCCCGTTTGCGCAGCGGAGCTCTCATCCGTTTTTGTTCCAGTCTGCTGATTCTGTTGGTCGTGATGTTGGCTTCACCATTGCCATCCATGGCAGCAGAAGTGTTGCAAGTGCGTTCGTCCACTCTTCTTCAGATTGGAGATCGCAACCGCAATTACAGCGTTCGTTTGGCTTGTGTCGCAGTCGATCCTGCCAATGAACAAGCTGCTGTTGATCTTTTAAAAAAAGCAGTGCCTCGACGCAAACGGGTGAACCTTCGTCCAGAGGGAAATGAAGATGGTGTTCTGATTGCCCGCGTTACCCCTCTAGATGCCGATCAGGATCTTGGACTTTCATTGGTGACAACTGGTTTAGCCACGCAAAGTTGTAGCGAAGGCTGAAATGGAAATAAATCGCTTCGCAGCCGGCATCGTGATGGTGCCCTGTTTGCTTCTATCAGCTGCTTTTTTTAGTACAGCGGTCTGGGGTGATGTGCCAGGAGAGAATCAATCTCTCGCCCTAGGACTTGGCGGGTTGCTGTTGGCTGCAGGTTTGCTTGCCCTGTTGATCCCATCAACAAATCCTGAGACAAAAGAGGACGAAACGGATCCATCTACCTAAGTTTTGAAAAAGAGCCGTTCTCTCATGCCCCCTACGCAGTCGGGGCCTAACCATGACAGGAGCCTTTAAAGCCGGTGTTGCGTCTTAGTGAACTCCGTCTTCCTTTGGATCACGGCCCTGATGATCTGGAGCAAGCGGTTCTGCGTTGCCTGAAGATTCCACCGGCTCGGCTGCTGCATTCTCAGTTGGTGAAGCGGAGTGTTGATGCCCGTCGCCGCGATCGCATTCAGCTGATTTATTCCGTGGATGTAGCAGTGGATGGAGAAGCAGAGCTGTTGCGGCGCAGGCACGGCGATCGAAGAATTCGTCTAACCCCAAACACCCACTATCGATATGTCGCTCAGGCTCCGGAGGGGATCGGCGGGGACTCCGAGCAGCGGCCTGTGGTGGTCGGAGCTGGTCCCTGTGGCTATTTTGCCGCTCTCCTTCTGGCTCAGATGGGGTTTCGTCCGTTGTTGCTGGAACGGGGACAGCCCGTGAAACAAAGAACGGCCGATACGTTTGGATTTTGGCGCCGAACGGCTGAGTTCAATCCGGAATCCAATGCCCAGTTTGGTGAGGGCGGTGCCGGAACATTTTCGGATGGGAAGCTCTACAGCCAGGTCAGTGATCCTGATCATTACGGCTGCAAAGTCCTGGAAGAACTGGTGGCCTGTGGTGCGAATCGTGAGATTCTCACGCAGCACCGACCCCATATCGGCACCTTCAAGCTGGCCACGGTGGTGAGGGGGCTGCGGGCCAAAATCGAGGCGCTCGGTGGGGAGGTTCGTTTCAGCAGTCGAGTGGATCAGCTCTTGCTGGAACCCTGCGCTGGATCTCATCCTTCAGGTAAGTCCCAGCAAGTGGTTGGCCTGTGCTTGTCGGATGGGACTTCATTGCCCTGCCGTCAAGTGGTGTTCGCTCCAGGGCATTCAGCACGAGACAGCTTCCAGATGCTTCAGGAGGCTGGAGTCGCTCTTGAAGCCAAGCCGTTTGCGGTCGGATTTCGTATTGAACATCCTCAGGCCTTGGTCGATGAAGCTCGCTGGGGGCAGAACGCAGGACATCCACTCCTCGGGGCGGCGGAATACAAGCTCGTTCACCATGCTGAAAATGGCCGTTGTGTTTACAGCTTTTGTATGTGCCCTGGCGGATTGGTGGTTGGAGCAACCTCTGAGAAGGGCCGGGTTGTCACCAATGGCATGAGCCAGCATTCACGCAATGAGCGCAATGCCAACGCAGCATTGGTTGTTCCTGTGGATGAGCAGGACCTGGCGGCCTATGCCGCCTGGCCAGGGGATCCTTTGGCTGGACTTGCGTTCCAGCGTGCGCTGGAACATAAAGCGTTTGTTCTCGGGGGGGCTGATTACAGCGCTCCAGTGCAGCGGCTCCAGGACTTTTTGGCTGGACGGTCCACAACGGAACTTGGTGCAATCGGCGCTTCTTATCAACCTGGTGTGTCACCAAGTGATTTACGTAGCCTTCTCCCGACGCCAATGGTGGCGGCATTGCAAGAGGCTTTGCCTCGTTTTGCTCGTCGCATCAAGGGGTATGACCATCCCGATGCGTTGTTAACAGCAGTGGAAACGCGCACATCGTCACCCCTTCGCATTCCTCGAGACGAACAGTTCGAGTCGATCAATACGTTGGGTCTCACGCCTGCTGGCGAAGGGGCTGGCTACGCGGGGGGGATCCTGTCCGCAGCGATTGATGGGATACGAGTAGCAGAGGCCGTGGGCTTGCGGCTGGGTGCCTCACTGTGAGGAGTCCGCAGCTTGACCAACGATTCCGCTCCACTGCACCGCCTTCACCTGATCGCGACGCCAGGAGTGGAACAGGCTCGGCTCTGAAATGGTGCAGAGAGGGCAGAGATTGATCTGTTGCTCTGGTATTCCGCAGCCTTGCAGCTGCTCTCGGGCGGCCAGACGAATATCGAGGCGACACTTGTTGGGGGCTGGATCGGGCAGAAGGATGCCAAGGGCTTCCAATTCGGTGAGCCCTAGAGATCGATCGGAATGGAGAGCTTGTCCTACCTGCTCTGCTACATCGGTCTCGACCTGATAGGACCTCCCACTGACCGCTGGGCCTAGGGCAACAATCAGCTGTTCTGGCTTTGCTCCTCGTGTGGCTAAACGCCTTACTGCAGCAGGAAGAATGCCACTGGCGACCCCTCGCCAGCCTGCATGACAAGCAGCAACGTGGCCGCTGGTGGGGTCTGCAAGAAGAACGGGGGTGCAATCGGCACCGCAAACCCACAGACTTTGGCCACCACGGTCGCTGACTAAACCGTCGGCATCAGGCCAGGGAGAACCGATCGCTTCTTCAGCATTCAGAACTTGGTTTCCGTGAACTTGTTGGGGGCGATGGACACTCACTCCCGCAGATAGATAGGCCGCTAAGACATCCGGCCCGCGGTTGTCCCAAAGACGGGTGAAAAATCCATGCTCGAAGCCTGCGGACTGCATCGCGTCCGAGGTGAGGTAATAACCGCCGTAGCAGCCCACCCATGTCCAATGTTCAAGAGTGTTGAACAGATTGTCGGGCTGGCGGAACGGATCGGCAGTAGCAGTCATGGTTCTGCTTGATTCCGCAGCATCCAAAACCCTTCAAAACGCTCAGCTTCTGGTGAGGTTTGAACAGCGATGAACTGCAACCCGTCAGCGTGCTCAGAAGCCTGTGTCAACAGTGCTGAAACGTGCGTGGCTTCCTCGGAGCTGAGATCGCTCACGAGCCAGCAGTCATCCTGACCAGCCTCCAGGAGAAGTTGGGTGCCGCTCACCCTGAGGCGAACAGGTTCAATCCCACCAAGGAGACCAGCCAGGGCTAATCCCCTGGTTTTGCTGAACAGGCGTAATCCTGGGATGACTTGGTCATCGTGAATCGTGGTGGGAACGGGGAGCAGGCCTCGGAATCCGATGGGCCATCCGGCGGCTTCTCGCAAGGCTGAAGCGGGAAGTTCGGCCCAATTCCAGCTATCACCCCGAACCGACTCTGGTAGGGGACGAGGAGGCGTGCTGACCGGTACTGGCGGGGGAGCAAGAGGTCCTGCCATATACCCCTCTTCATTGGGGTAGAGATCTTCTTCGCGCTCAGCGATCCAATCGAGCAAGGCGTAGGTGCGACGGCTTGGAACCATCTCGAGACCCAGTTCAGACGCAGCCCTCTGAATCATGGTGCGCATTGAGCTTCTCCACGAACGCAGCTTGCGAGGCACTGACCAGCCTTGCTGTTGGGCAGCCGCAATGGCTTCTGTGAGAGCGTCGGTTAACCAGGTGGAATTCACGCTGCCAGCTGGGCAACGTTTTTCGAAGCGAAAACTTGCAGTCGTTCCTTCGCAGGGGGAGCTGATGATCAGCAGCTCCCAACGTTTTTTGCCATCAGGTTCAAGGATGGGTCTGGAATAGAAATCGAGTTCCCAGTCGCTTAAAAGGATCCCGCTTGAACGTTCACTCGCATCGTTCTGAATCTGTTCGGCGGAGATCATCCAGCTGATTGTTCCTGTTGCTTCAAGACGTTACGAGCCCTATTGGCTCGATCGGTTGCTTCTGCCATCACTTTGTCTTTATCGACAAGTAATTCACCAGGCTGTCCTTCCAACATTGCGGTATTTAGGGCGATTCGACCGCGACCAGGATCTAAATCCGTAATTAACGCTTTTACAGCGTCGCCTTGATCAAAAATTTCACGCATCGACCGCATGCTGCCTCCGGTAATCGCGGATTGATGCAGAAGTCCGCTGATCCCTCCGAGATCCACGAACAGTCCATAGGGCTTGATGGCCGCCACATGACCTTCCACCAATTGTCCAATCTCTAGTTCTGTGAACCGAGCGGCAGTGGCTGCTCTCTTCTCAGAAAGGACCAATTTTCGCGTTTCAGAATTGACCTCGAGGAAGGCCACACCCAAGGTTTTGCCCACCAAAGCTTCATGGTTTTCACCGTCCTGCAATTGCGAACGGGGGATAAAGCCTCGTAATCCTTCTAAATCGCAGGTCACACCACCACGGTTGAAACCGGTGACTTTGACTTGAGAGACCCTGCCCTCTTTCTCAAGCTGTTTCACCTTGTCCCAGCTCTGACGTAAGGCGAGCGCGCGGCAGCTGATGGTGACCATCCCATCAGCATTTTGTTCGCGCGTCACTAAGACTTCAATTTCGAGACCCTTGGGGAATCTCTCCTTCAGGTTGGTGATCACTCCGAGACCACATTCGCTCTTGGGCATAAACCCCGGAGCTTTGCCGCCGATGTCGACATAAACACCATCGCTTTCCATCCCGATCACTGTTCCCGTCACCACTTCCCCTGTGGTGCCCACAGGTTCGTTGGCGTCGAGGGCGGCTAAGAAAGCACCTTCGTCAAAGTCAAAGTCGTCGACGCTTCGAGTTGAGGTTTGGGCAGGACCTGAACTGGACGTCGAAGACTTTCTCTTCGAATCGGATGGGCCGAGTAGATCGGCCATGCTCATGCCACTGAGCTCGTCGGTCCCAAAGCGAGCATCGTCGTCGTCAACTGCCGATGGCTTAGCCGTCGTGGTTGGGGCTGTTGGAGGTCTAGCCGTTGTGTTCTGAGCTCTTTGCGCAGCCTGCTCTAACTCAACTGCCCGTGCCATCGCCGCGTCTGCGGCCGCCCGTGCTTCTTCCGCCTCACGATGGAGGCGGTCCTGTTCGTCTTTGCGGCTGATATGCATGACCTGCAACGGTTTGCGCGGCGGCTGCGCTGCCGGGATTTGTCCCTTGCTGTCTAGGGAATGTTGGCTTTCTGATCCCGCCATGGGTCTCAATATCCTCGATAAGCCAGTCTGGCAGGAAATGGGAGGCCTGTCGGCTCATGACTGCACAAGCTCACTTGGGTCTTTCAACGACACGGCGCTTGGACAGGCTGAGTTGGCCAGAGGCGGAGAAGGCCTTGCAGCAATCCCGTTCCACCGTGGTTTGGCCGATGGGAGCTTTTGAACAACATGGCCCCCATCTCCCACTTGCCACAGACACCTTGTTTTCTGAGCGGATTCTGTCCTCTGTGCTGTCAGAGCTCGCGCCAAACGCCCCGATTTGGAGTCTTCCCTCACAATCCATCGGGTTCTCTCCAGAGCATTCAGGCTTTCCTGGAACTTTGAGCTTGTCCTCGGGATTGTTGACTCAGCTGATCATCGAGGTGGGCACCCAGTTATCTGCTCAAGGGGTGAAGCGCTTGGTGCTGTTCAACGCCCATGGGGGACAAATTGGATTGCTGCAGGCTGCGGCAAGGGAACTGCGTGTTCAAGCGCCATCGATGGCGATTCTTCCCTGCTTCCTGTGGAGTGGTGTTCCCGGTTTGGATGCGTTGATCCCTGGGGATGAGCTACGGGGCGGATTGCATGCTGCTCAGGCTGAGACAAGTTTGATGCTTGCTCTTGAGCCGCAGTTGGTGGGGGAGGCACGGCCTGTCGATGGTGATCATCGCCAGCCCTCCTCTCTCGCTACTCCTCCGCCTGGCTGGAGTCTTGAAGGAGCGGCTCCTACGGCTTGGTTAACGAGTGACCTAAGTAGCAGTGGAGTGATCGGTGATTCACGTGCCTCCAGCGCCGAATGTGGTGAAGCATTGGAATCTTGCCTTGTGAGCCATTGGGTGAACCTCTTCGGCAGTTTGTTGGCCAGTGATTGGCCCCCTTCTCAGCCTGTTGCGGTTATCAACTGACCCTTTGAGCACGTCTGTTGAGGAAAACACTGGTTACAGTCGTGAACATTGCTGATAACCGGAAGAGAATCATGCCAACCCTTGACTCCACAGCAGTCGCTGTGCTCGACGAACAGCAGGGTTTGGCAGAGCTACCTGATTTCACGACGGATGCTTACAAAGACGCATACAGCCGGATCAACGCCATCGTGATCGAAGGTGAGCAGGAAGCTCATGACAATTACCTCTCACTTGGAACGCTGATCCCTGATCAGGCTGAGGAACTCGCCAAGTTGGCGAAGATGGAAATGAAGCACATGAAGGGCTTCACCGCCTGCGCAAAAAATCTGGACGTCGTGGCTGATATGCCCTTTGCCCATGAGTTTTTTGCTCCTTTGCATGGCAATTTCCAATCGGCTCTGAAAGAGGGGAAGGTGGTCACCTGTCTGCTCATTCAGGCCCTATTGATTGAGGCCTTCGCCATCTCTGCCTATCACATCTATATCCCTGTTGCTGACCCCTTTGCCCGCAAAATCACTGAGGGAGTCGTCAAGGATGAGTACACCCACCTCAACTACGGCCAAGAGTGGCTGAAGGCCAACTTCGAGGCAAGCCGCGATGAGTTGATGGAAGCCAACAAAGTGAATCTTCCGCTCATTCGCTCAATGCTGGAGCAAGTTGCTGCTGATGCTTCTGTTTTGCATATGGAAAAAGAAGATCTGATCGAAGATTTTTTGATTGCTTACCAGGAAGCTTTGAATGAGATCGGATTTAGCTCCCGCGATATTGCTCGCATGGCGGCAGCAGCACTGGCCATCTAACTTCGTTACAGCTAATGGTATCGGGGATGGTGGGCGTCAATTTCGCCCCATTACGTTCACCATGAACCCGACCCGTGCTTAGGTGGGTGCTGACTCCATCGACTGATCGGTTGATGCGGTTCAGATCCCTACGTTTAAGTACGACCGTCGGCAGCGCATGTTTGGTCTGATCGGACATTCCACCAGTTTTGAAGCGGCAAGGCGTAAAGCTTTAGAGCTGGGTTTCGATCACATTGCTGAGGGTGATCTTGATGTTTGGTGCAGTGCTCCGCCTCAGTTGGTGGAGCATGTGGAAGTCACGAGCCTGACAGGCAAAACAATTGAAGGGGCTTATATCGACTCGTGCTTTGTGCCAGAGATGCTGAGCCGCTTTAAAACGGCTAGGCGCAAGGTGTTGAACGCCATGGAGCTTGCTCAGAAGAAAGGGATCAACATCACCGCTCTGGGCGGTTTTACTTCGATTATTTTTGAGAATTTCAACCTTCTGAAGCATCAAACCATTCGCAGCACCACGCTGGAGTGGGAGCGATTTACGACTGGAAACACCCACACGGCATGGGTCATCAGTCGACAGGTTGAAATCAATGCTCCTTTGCTTGGTATTGACCTCAGTAAGGCTCGAGTTGCTGTGGTGGGAGCGACGGGAGACATTGGTAGTGCTGTTTGTCGCTGGTTAACCCAGAGGACCGGAATTAAAGAGCTGCTCATGGTCGCTCGTCAGCAGCAACCACTGACCGACCTACGAGAGGAACTGGGGGGCGGACGCATCCTCAGCTTGGATGAAGCGCTTCCAGAGGCTGATGTTGTGGTTTGGGTCGCAAGCATGCCCCGCACCTTGGAAATTGATGCGGATCGCTTGCAAAAACCATGCTTGATGATCGATGGCGGCTACCCCAAAAATCTTGATTCGCGGGTTGCAGGCGAAGGTGGCGTTCACGTCTTGAAGGGAGGCATTGTCGAATTTGGATCAGATATCGGCTGGACGATGATGGAAATTGCTGAGATGGAGAAGCCCCAGCGCCAGATGTTTGCTTGCTTTGCTGAGGCGATTCTTCTGGAGTTTGAGGCTTGTCATACCAACTTCAGCTGGGGTAGGAACAACATCACCCTTGAAAAAATGGATTTCATTGGTGCTGCCTCGATGCGGCATGGTTTCACCACTCTCAACCTTCAGGGGCAGCTTCAGGCTGCCGCTGCCTGACGTTCACAGATCCGGATTTCATGGCACGTCGCCCCCTGCTCGAGTTTGAAAAGCCCCTGATTGAGCTTGAACAGCAGATTGAGCAGATCCGCCAGTTGGCTAGGGACTCAGAAGTTGATGTAAGCCAGCAGTTGCTTCAGCTGGAAACCCTTGCGGCTCGCAGACGCGAGGAGATTTTTCAAAACCTGACTCCAGCGCAGAAAATTCAGGTTGCTCGCCATCCTCATCGTCCGAGCACTCTGGATTTTATTCAGATGTTCTGCGATGACTGGGTTGAGCTCCATGGTGATCGTCGTGGGAGCGACGATCAGGCTTTGGTGGGTGGCCTCGGTCGCATCGGTGATCGCTCAGTGGTGCTTTTGGGCCATCAAAAGGGGCGTGACACCAAGGAAAACGTGGCTCGTAACTTTGGGATGGCAACCCCAGGTGGATATCGCAAGGCGTTGCGATTAATGGAGCATGCCGATCGTTTTGGTCTGCCGATTCTTGCTTTTATCGATACTCCTGGTGCTTATGCGGGCTTGCTGGCTGAAGAACAAGGCCAGGGTGAAGCGATCGCCGTCAACCTCCGTGAGATGTTCCGCTTGAGAGTGCCAATTATTGCCACGGTGATTGGCGAAGGCGGATCTGGTGGTGCACTTGGAATTGGTGTTGCTGACCGGCTGCTGATGTTTGAACACAGCGTTTATACGGTGGCGAGTCCAGAGGCCTGTGCCTCGATCCTTTGGCGTGATGCAGCCAAAGCACCGGAAGCGGCCGCGGCATTGCGAATCACTGGCAAAGACTTACTCAGTCTTGGTGTGGTTGATGAGGTGCTTTCGGAACCGTCGGGTGGAAACAATTGGGCTCCCCTTGAGGCTGGAGCAACGCTGCGGGAAGCCCTCGAACGCAATCTGTCTGAGCTTTTGGCTCTTCCGCCGCAAGAACTACGGGATCAGCGTTACCGAAAGTTTCGGGCGATGGGCCGCTTCATCGAGCCAACTTCGACAAATGCTGATTCAGCTTCTTAGGATTGCTGGGATCGCTGAGGCTCATTGCCCTCTGTATTAATTACCGGAGCATCTCGCGGCATTGGTCGTAGTGCTGCTTTCGCTTTTGCTGAAGCTGGCTGGGATCTCATTCTTTTGTCGCGCAGCGAAGCCTCTCTTCAATCTCTTGCCACTGAATTGGCATCCACAGGTCAACGCATCGTCTACGGAGCTGTTGATCTCACCAAGCCTGAGGAGATTGCTCCAGGGGTGGCAACATTGCTCAGTCAGGGGCTTACACCATCTGTATTGATCAATAACGCTGGTGCTGCTTGGACAGGAGGGCTACTTGAGATGCCCTTGGATCGCTGGAATTGGTTGATGCAGCTCAACCTCACCAGTGTGTTTCAAATGTGCGCTGCTGTGGTTCCTGCCATGCGCCCTGCAGGCGGACTGGTGATCAACATCAGCAGTCATGCTGCTCGAAATGCTTTCCCGAATTGGGGTGCTTATTGCACAGTGAAGGCAGCCTTAGCCAGTTTCACTCGCTGTCTCGCTGAAGAGGAAAGGGCTCACGGGATCCGCGCCTGCACGCTCACCCTCGGTGCTGTGGATACGTCACTTTGGGATTCGCCAACAGTCCAGAGCACGTTCGACCGGCGTGCCATGCTTCCAGCCGAACAAGTTGCTGTTACGCTTCTTCATCTTGCGCAACAGCCGTCCACGCAAATTGTTGAAGACCTCACTTTGATGCCAGCTACTGGTGCCTTTTAAAACACCCCTGACATGACTTCTACTATTCCTGCTATCTCCAACGAGACTTTGACTTCACTCAACGCTGGAGTCCAACCCGTTTCTCAGAGAATCCGTCAGCGCCTCGTTGATCAGGGTATTTCTTTCCTTGCGAATGACAACGTTGCGGCCTTCATCGAAACCGGTGAGCTTGATGAGCTCGAGCTCGAGGTTGCTGATCGTGTCAGGGAGCTTCTGCGCAGCCTGGTTATTGACATCGACAATGATCACAACACTGCTGAGACGGCAGAGCGTGTAGCTCGGATGTATCTCCGTGAGGTGTTCAAGGGGCGCTACAACCATCAACCCAAGGTTGCGAGTTTTCCAAACGTCAAGCAACTCGACGAGATTTATACCGTTGGCCCCATAAGCGTTCGCTCTGCTTGTTCCCACCACCTTGTTCCAATCATGGGGAACTGCTGGATCGGAATCAAGCCTGGTGAGCGTGTGATTGGTCTCTCCAAGTTCACCCGTGTGGCTGATTGGGTGTTCTCAAGGCCACATATCCAAGAGGAAGCGGTGATGATTCTCGCCGACGAAATTGAGAGGCTGTGTGCTCCTCAGGGTTTGGGCATCATCATTAAGGCTCAGCACTACTGCATGAAATGGAGAGGTGTAAAAGAACCGCAAACCAGCATGGTGAATTCAGTGGTTCGTGGTGATTTCCGTCATGACCCCAGCCTTAAGCAAGAATTCTTTGAGCTGGTGCGGCATCAGGAAGCGATGCTCAGCACCTGATTCTCAGACTGAGCTGACGGTGGTCAGTGCAATGGATCGGCGTTATTGAATCGGACCAATCACGTTGCTGCTCACCCGCTTCACATCTCCATTACTGGTTGCAACAACCATCACGGCCATGACTGATCCACCTCGATCAGCTTGGCTAATTCGATAGGTTTCTTCGCTGAGATCAGACACTAATTTCCAATGCCCATCCCCTTGGCGTTGATACCAGTGAATATGAATGCTGTTGATCTCATCTGCCTGGAGATCAAATTTGGCTTTAAGGAGTTGCCCTTCTCTCGCCTCTCCGATCAGGACAAATTTCTTCAGTCCTTGGATGGTTTGTGTGATCCGCCCTTCCATCTGGACGTCTGTTGAGATCTTTTTGTTGAGAACGTTGATTTGTTGTTCAGGATCTGCCGTTAACCCAGGCACGCATTGCAAGCTTCCGTCGTCGAGGCGACACCCTGGAAGCATTCCTTGCGCTTGCGTTGCTGCAGGTAAAAGACTGATCCATGAGAGAAGCAATACAGATGCTGCAGCCCGATAGGCCATGGAAATCGGTTGAATTGATCGCAACTTATTGCCGAAGTGGTCCGTTGTCATGAACGGTTTGAACAAGGGCGCGAACTTTGTTGAGGTCTTTCACTCCTGGTTTCGCTTCAAGACGGCTTGAGGCGTCGAGTCCGTAGGGCGACACAATCCTGAGAAGTTCAGGGACCCATTCGGAGCTGATCCCTCCAGCCAACCACCAGACGGTGTTTGGTTTGAGCTGGTCATGCAAGTGGGTGAACCAGTTTGGGTCCAGACGATGGCCTGTTCCACCAAGTTGATCAGGGCTCCAGGCATCGAGTAATAGGGCGTCGATATGGGGTTCAAAAGAGCTGAGATCACTGAGATCTTGTTCCGTTCGTAGTCTCAGGGCTTTCCACCAGCGCACCGTTGGATGCTGCTGCTTCAGCTGAAGGCAGCGCTCTGGCGTTTCCGATCCATGGAGTTGAACGATGGTTGGTGTCCCCTCTGCTTGAAGCGCGCTTTGGATGGCGTGGTCGCAGGGATCCGCGACAACCCAGACACGCTCGACGTGCGGATACAACTTTTCCAATTCCGTGAAGATGGCACGTCGTAGCGGCTCCTCGACGAAACGGGGGGTTTTGTCCACGCCGATCACGCCGATCGCCTGCACTCCCATGGCAGCGATGGAACAGGCTTGAGAGCGATCGGTGAGCCCACAGATTTTCAGAGCGACAGCCGCGTTGGACATTCGATCGATGAGCTCGAGTGGTTCCTTTCTAGGATTGGACGATCGGGCCACGGCAGTGCCCAACGGAGGAGCCCATGGGCGATGGCTGGCAGCTGATGCGGATTCGCGGCATTCCGCTTCGGGTCCACCCCAGCTGGTTCATCATTTTGGTGTTGTTCACACTTGCTTTTCAGCAACAGGCTGCGGCTCTTCCAGAAGCGTCTAGCTCCCCTGTTCTGAGCTGGTTGTTGGGCTTGTCCACAGCACTCTTGCTGTTTGTTTCGGTGCTGATGCACGAACTGGGCCATTCGCTTGTCGCCCTAAGGGAGGGGGTCAAGGTGAGCAGCATCACGCTTTTCTTGCTTGGTGGCGTTGCTCGCGTGGAACGGGAATGTTCCACGGCGATGGGATCCTTCCGGGTCGCCGCGGCTGGTCCAGCGGTCAGCTTTGTCTTGGCTGGTTTGCTTTTGGCCAGCCAGCAGGCTGCAAACCATGCCAATCCCTTGCTGGGCAATCTTGTTGGTCAGCTTGGTGCTCTTAATTTGGTCTTGGCTTTGTTCAACCTTTTGCCAGGACTGCCTCTCGACGGAGGCTTGATCCTTAAAGCGCTTGTGTGGCAATTCACCGGGAGCCAGCGCCGCGGGGTTCAGGTCGCTACGGCCACGGGGCGGCTTCTCTCGCTGACCGCGATCATGCTCGGGGTGTATATCTTCCTTCGAGGTGGTGGATTTACAGGCCTATGGCTTGTGATGTTGGGTTGGTTCGGCATGGGAGCCTCGCGGTCCCAATCTCAGACCCTGGCTCTCCAGCAGCTCTTGATCAACTTGCACGTAGGCCCTGCTTCCTCCAAGCGTTATCGGGTGTTGGAAGCTGATCAGACTTTGCGCAGCCTTAGCCAAATGCGTTTGAGGGGAGCTGAGTCTGAGACTGATCCACTGCCCGACTGGGTGCTTGTTTGCCGGTCTGGGCGCTGGATTGGATACGTCACCGATCAGCCACTCAAGGATCTCTCCGTTCAGTACTGGGATCGACAGACCGTTGGGGAGCACATGCGACCGCTAGCTGAACTCCCTTCTCTTCAAGAGTCAGCTCCACTTTGGAAAGCCGTTCTTGCACTTGAGCAAAGTGAACATGGCCGATTGCTTGTGACCGGTGCTGCGGGTCTTCCCTCCGGAACTCTGGATCGCAGTGATGTGGGCGAAGCGGTTTTGAAGGGGTTGTCCCTCAAATTGCCGGCTCCCCTTCTCGAAGCCGCTAGGCGCCGAAATGACTATCCCTTTGGCCTACCGCTGCTCCAGGCGGTGACGTCCATGCGTGCCTCCGGATTGTTGGATGAGACCGCTGAATCGTTGAGCTCATAATCAGCAGCTCGTTCCGCTACGAGCTGCTGTTCCCGACCGCTGATTGGCGTCACGCCCCAGGGGAGTCCGGGCCAGAGCTCCGCAATCGCCTCGGTAAGAGCTGCTTCAACACTGGCAGCAGATGGAGCGGTGGGCTGCCAGCAAGGTGGAGCTGTTCCAAAGACCTCTTCCCAAAGCTGTTGGGATGGAGCCAAGGGGATTTCACCGTGCTGCAGAAGGTGCCCCCTCTGCCAAAACTGGGCGCTGCCGATGCGTTTATGCCCCGAGCGATCCACGAGATCCGCCGTGGTGGCGCTGGCGAAGCAATCTTGGCTTCCAGCGAGGGCAGGATCATCCCCTGAATGAAGCTCAAGGCCGAGTCGCGCTAATCCAGAGGAGATCCAGGCGTTCACGCGGCGATACGCTTCGCGTCGCTGTCGAGGTGGATCCGGCCAGATCAGGGCGTAGGTCAGGCCACCGCCATGCAGAACTGCCCCTCCACCGCTAGGGCGTCGGACCATTTTCAAGCGTCCGTTTAGGACCAGATCGAGCCATTGATTCGACCGTGGTGTCTGGTGGCGCCCGAGTGACAACCAGGACCCTTCCCAGAGATAAAAGCGGAGCACGGGGCCAGGGTTGGTTGTGCTTTGGCAATGTTCCAACAACAGGGCGTCAAAGGCCATATGTTCTGGACCTTGGCCGGCAAGAGCTGGGATCAGTCGGCCGAGGGTTCCGAACTCAGACCGGCAGGATGCAGGAATCGACATGGCCGGAATGGAGATTTTGGATTGGCTGCTGGTGGTGCCTCTGGGGCTGCTTGCCGGTGGATTGGCCGGACTGCTGGGAATTGGAGGTGGTTTGATTTTTGCCCCTTTGTTGCTCTGGATGGGATTAACACCGCATCAGGCTTTGGCGACAAGCACCTTTGCCATTCTGCCGACGGCCCTCAGCGGCACGGCCACGCACCTTCGCGCGCGAACTGTGCCTGCTCAGGCTGGATTGGCGATTGGTATCGCCGCTTTTGTGACGGCATTGATCTTTAGTCGTTTGGGGCGCTTGGCCGCTGGCTGGCATTTGTTAGCGCTGCAAGCTCTTCTTTATTTGTTTTTGGCTTGCACGATTCAGTCGCGTTCCAACGATTCGGGGTCTGATCAGGATCAGACGTTTTCTCTGCCAGGACTCACAGGCGTGGGAGGTTTGGCAGGATTTGCCGGCGGAATGCTGGGCTTAGGTGGCGGGCTCGTGATGGTGCCCGTGATGGTGCGTGGGTTGGCAGTGCCGATTCGACTTGCGATCCGATTCAGCACGGTGGCAGTGGCTTGTTCCACCGCGGCGGCGTCGCTTCAGTTCCTATCTGAAGGGAGAGGGCAACCCACGCTGGGCCTGATTCTGGGTGGAGTGGCTGCAGTGGGCGCTCAGTGGAGCGCATCGCGTTTGGATGACGTGAGGGCTGATCGGCTGGCCTGGATGCTGCGTGGGCTAGCGATCCTGTTGGCTTTGGATAGTGCCCGAAGAGCATTCCAGCTTGCGCTGATCGGTTGATTCAGTGGGTGCTCAGCTGGTTGTGAGGGCGATCAGTGGCTGAATGCCCACAGCGATCATCAGGCTCACGATCAGGCCAACTCCCGCTTTCCAGATGTCTTGGCTCAGATTTTTGCTGAGCTGAGCAATAGCTTGTGTTGAACCGTCGTGTTCGGCTGATCGTTGTCTCAACGCCAGGGCAATCTCTCGGCCGCCTAGCAATCCGAGAAAAACCCAAGTTGTACTCAGGGGAAAGTTGCTGAGCTGAGTTTGAGTCAGCAGACAGATCGCAAACATGAGATCGATCATGGTGGCTGAGCGCAGGTCCGCTGTGTTGGTTTTGGATCGCAGTACGCCCTGAATTGGTCCCCCTCCAAAGGCGACCAATGCGCACAGTCCTAAACAGAGTGCGGCGGTGCAAAGCAGCATCGGAATCAATCCAAGACTTCGCGGTAAAAAAATAAAGATGTTCGCTAAATCCTGCACCAGCCATAGGCTCCATAACCACCCCGTTGAGCACCACTGAAGGCCGTACCAGAGTCTGTTGAAATCGGAGGTGATGTTGGTGCTGGGCTGATGGTTTGGCTTGAACAAGCGCTCGAGCAGCGTTAAGCCGAGCCCCCATACGGCGAGCCCCAGGCTGAGGGCGAGGAGATACCCCGAGACAGATCGCTCAACAAGCGTGCCGATGTTCCCCGGTTCAAATGCTGAGAGCACAAGAAAGGAGGTGCTCACAGGAGCCCCCCAGGCCGTAAGGGCCAGCACTGCGATAGGTGGAATGAGGTAGGCCCAGGTGAAACAAGCAGGCTGCGGAAATGATGTGAGACGCCCCCATGCCGGCTCCCCGTTGTTGATGAACCAGCCCCCCATCAACACGATGGCTGTCATCGTGCAGACGAACATCATTTGCACCCCTTTTGGAGTGCGATGTTCGTTGGACGATAGGTAGCTCCCTAGGGTCTGTAGCGAATCATTGGCAGTCACCGAATAGGCGGCCAGCAGGAAGCCGATCACCATCCACGGTGTGATCTCCATCAGCGTTGATCAAGGAGGGTCCAGAACGCTGCATCCACCTCGTAGCCAATGGTGGCGGCCATCTGGAGCAAGTTCCCCCGCTGAGATTGAGGAAGGTGTTGTCCCAGGTGATCGAGCAGCATGAACCGGTGGGTGATCCAGATCTCCAGGGCCTGAGGGTCGAAGCGAATCCCTTCACTTGGACTGAAGTCGTGGGGAACCACCATCGCGACATGTTGGATCAGGCTTCCGCCAGAGCGTTCCAGGACTAGGGGAAGCCAGGGGTAAACGGCATCTGCCCTGAGCGCCCAAAGACGGGGCTCTGGGCATTCACTCAGCTCTCTGGGATCATCGGCATCCCGTGGCCAGTTGTACTGGAGCTCTAACCCTGCACCATCGCCGAGAAGGTTGATGAGCGGCCGTTCCATCCATGGGTTCAGCGCCCTGAGATCAAGCGTTTGAATGGCAGCGGCATCGATAACAACCGGTTGCTTACGACTTGGGGCATCCATGATGGTGTGACAGGCCTTTGCGAATGATGGCTTGTAGAGGGGGTGAGGAGAAAGAATGGTGGAGCGTTATCAATCCATCATGGTCACTTCTATTACTCAAGCTGAAGTTTTGATCGCCCTAGTGGTGGCTGCCCATGCCGGCGTGTTGGCCGTGCGCCTTTGTGTGAGCTTGTATCGGGCGTGAACTCAGGTATTGGTTGAGCGATGGGCTCTTGCAGTCTTTGTACGCTGCGTTACAAGCGGACATGGCTAAGGCAGCTTCATCGCCAATACGACAACGATCCAGGTCATCTGATCGCTCCGCGAGGGCACAGGTCGATGCTGGGACCCGGGCTGCCCTGATTCAAAACCAGGGCGATCGCAGAGACATGCTCTGCAGCGGACTTGCACTGGCTGTGAAAATTGGTCTGATCAGCCTTGGTGGGGTCAGTCTTGTCAGGCTTTCGATGGCTTACCAGGAGCGCTTAGACCGCCATGGAGAGCTTGCCGCTGTTGTGGATGTTGAGACCAACAAGCTTCATGGCCTGCAGCAACGTTTTGACCGTTTGTTCACCCTCGGTGGAAGAGATCGCCTGATGGGTGAACAGGATCAGTGGATTGCTCCAAACCGTCTTCGCGTGATCTGGCGCTAGAGAATTCCTGGCTTTATGCGATGCATTCGCATCAACGCTTGAAAGGTCAGACTGGAATCAGATAAGGGCTGATCAAGATGGGAACACCCGGCACCGTTCTCATTACGGGAACAACCTCTGGTGTGGGCTTGAACGCCACAAATGCCCTGATTCGACAGGGTTGGTCTGTAATTACGGCCAATCGCAACCCTCAGCGAGCTGCTGGTGCTGCTGATGAGCTTGGTATCCCTCGCGATCGACTTCAGCACATCCTGATGGATTTAGGGGATTTAGAGAGTGTCCGTCATGCGGTTGAGAACCTCTCGGATGGGGTTGATGCGCTGGTCTGTAATGCGGCGGTCTATGACCCCAAGTTGAAACAGCCCAAGCGTTCGCCGCAGGGTTACGAATTGTCGATGGCCACGAACCATTTGGGTCATTTCTTGTTGATTCAGCTGCTGCTCGATCGCATCAAAGCCTCACAGCATCCCTCGAAAAGGATTGTGATTCTTGGCACTGTGACTGCTAATTCGAAGGAACTTGGCGGCAAAATCCCAATACCAGCGCCGGCTGATCTTGGTGATCTCTCAGGTTTCGAAGCTGGCTTTCAAGATCCGGTTTCGATGGCGAGTGGACAGTTGTTTAAGCCAGGCAAGGCTTACAAAGACAGCAAGCTGTGCAACATGATCACCACCCAGGAACTGCATCGACGGATCCACGAGGACACCGGGATTAGCTGCACGTCTCTTTATCCCGGTTGTGTCGCTGATACTCCCTTATTTCGAAACACCCCAAAAGCATTTCAAGTGATCTTCCCTTGGTTCCAGAAAAAGATTACGGGCGGTTATGTCTCTCAGGCTCTAGCTGGTGAACGGGTCGCAATGGTGGTGGCGAATCCCGAGTTCAACCAATCTGGTGTGCATTGGAGTTGGGGAAACCGTCAAAAGAAAGATGGCAAACAGTTCAGTCAAGAACTGTCTGACAAGGCGACAAACCCAGATGTCGCCCGTCGGGTTTGGGAGCTTTCGATGAAACTCGTGGGTCTCTGATCAGTCGAAACCGAGAAGGTCAAAGATCTCCCTGTCTTTCAGGGATACGGCTTCTAGGGGCTCAACATTGTCCAGCATATTGCTGGCCAATCGAATGTATTCCTCTTGAACGGCTTTCACCCCCTCCTCGTTTTCGTCCATCTCGAAAATGGTGCATTTCTTCAGGCGTGAACGTCGAATAGCGTCCACATCCTGGAAATGAGCCATCGTACGTAGGCCCGTACGTGCATTGAATTTGTCGATCTGGTCCGTACCAACGGAGCGATTGGCTACCACTCCTCCGAGGCGAACCTTGTAGTTTTTTGCCTTGGCTTGGATCGCCTGCACGATTCTGTTCATCGCGAAGATGGAATCAAAATCGTTAGCAGTCACGATCAGGCAATAGTTCGCGTGTTGAAGCGGAGCAGCGAAGCCACCGCAAACAACATCGCCCAGCACGTCAAAGATCACCACATCGGTGTCTTCGAGAAGATGGTGCTCCTTCAGCAGCTTCACGGTTTGGCCGGTGACATAGCCGCCGCACCCGGTTCCGGCAGGTGGTCCTCCGCTTTCCACGCACTTCACACCGTTGTATCCGGTGAACATGAAGTCCTCGGGGCGGAGCTCTTCGCTGTGAAAGTCCACCTCCTCGAGAATGTCAATCACCGTTGGCACCATTTTGTGGGTGAGGGTGAATGTGCTGTCGTGCTTAGGGTCACAGCCAATCTGGAGCACGCGTTTGCCTAGTTTTGAAAACGCGGCAGACAGGTTGGAAGAGGTAGTGGATTTGCCGATGCCGCCTTTGCCATAGACGGCAATGACAAGAGCTCCCTCCTCAATTTTTGTCCCTGGGTCCTGATGGACCTGAACACTGCCGTCACCGTCCGCCGGACGGGTGAGAGTTGTGGTCATGCAGAGACCTGCTTCGTGGGTGTTGTTTTCATTTTTACTTCAGCAAGGTTGAACAGTCAGCTTTCAATTCGTGATCGAAACATCAGGACTGATGGTGTTGAAATACTGACAAGGATTGAGTGAATTGGCGTGAAAATAGCTCGATCATTGAGTAAAAAGACTCAGCCGATCATGCCTTGTTGTGGGTAAGAAATTGAAGCCAAGAATGGTTTGTTTGGTAGCTAGGCGCTGAAGTGGGCTTTCGCGTCATAAAGCGTTTCGCTGTCGATTTGGTTTCGGCCTTTGGATTTGGCGAATGTTTCGGTGTTTCGGCGTACTTTTCCCCGAACGAAGAAGGGGATCTTTTTCAGCTCAGCTTCTCCATCCGCAGTCCAGACCAGCTCCTCCTTGAGGGTGCTGACAGCGGCCTCCGTTTCTGCAACAGCTCCAGACCCTCCCGAATGGCCAAGGTGGCTTTGATGGCCATCCACGAACTCAAAATCGTGCCGGAACATGCCGATGAGGTGTTCCTCTAAGCCCATCATCAGCGGGTGCACCCAGCTGTCGAAGATCACGTTCGCTCCTTCCCAGCCCATTTGAGGACTGTTGCGGGCCGGCACGTCTTGGACATGCATCGGTGTGCTGATCACTGCACAGGGGAGGCCCAGTCGTTTAGCGCTGTGCCGCTCCATTTGGGTGCCGAGTACCAGTTCTGGTGCTGCTGCGGCCATCGCTGCTTCTACCTCGAGGTAGTCATCACTGATGAGGGCCTCAAGTCCCATCGCTTTCGCTGCCGCTCGCACGGGTCGAGCCATTTCTCTGCTGTAAGTGCCGAGGCCAACCACTTCAAAGCCGAGCTCGTCTTTGCAGATCCTTGCTGCTGCCAAGGCATGGGTTCCATCTCCAAAGATGAACACCCTTTTCCCTGTGAGGTAGGTGGAATCGACGGATTCGGAGTACCAGGGCAGCCTGGACTGACGAATTCCCGCTTGAGGGGAAGGTGGTGTCATCCCCAGAAGATTGTGAATTTCAACAAGGAAGTCTTGGGTTGCGCCGATGCCAATCGGCACGGTGCTGGTGAATGGGATTCCAAAACTGCGCTCGAGCCAAGCGCAGCTGGATTCCGCGATCTCTGGGTAGAGGCACACATTGAGGTCGGCTTCTGGGAGTCGATGCACATCTGCCACCGTGGCTCCCAACGGAGCGACCACCCCCACGTCGATGCCATGCATGCTTAGCAGCCGTTGAATTTCGAGGACATCGTCCCGACAGCGAAAGCCGAGCAGCGAAGGACCCATCAGATTCACGCGGGGACGACGTCCCTGCTGCTGCCATGCCTTGGGGTCATGCGTGAGCTCAGCAGGAGCCTGATCTTTCAGCAGAGTACGAATCAGTTGATAGAAGGTTTCTGCTGCACCCCAATTCTCTTTCTTGCTGTAGGCCGGCAGCTCTAAATTCACGACCGGCATGCTCAATCCCATGCTGTTCGCTAAAGCGCCGGCTTGGTCCTGGATTAATTCCGCGGTGCAGCTTTCGCCAACCAGGAGGGCATCGGGTTGGAAACGATCAACCGCTTCTCTGACGTGGCGCTTCACCAGTTCCGCGGTGTCACCGCCAAGATCTCTGGCTTGAAAGGTGGTGTAGGTGACGGGAGGTCGTTGATCTCGCCGCTCGATCATCGTGAACAGGAGATCGGCATAGGTGTCGCCCTGGGGGGAGTGCAGCACGTAATGGACACCTTCCATTGATGCCGCAATGCGCATGGCACCGACGTGAGGTGGTCCTTCGTATGTCCAGAGGGTGAGTTGCATGGCTTTAGGCGTGAACAGGGTCAGAGTCGATGGGGGCGCTACTGGGCGGGTTCAGCGCTTGGCGAATGAGTTCGCGTCGTCTGAGCGGGCGGGAGAACAACTCGGCCAGCTCTCCGGCCTGATCGATGCCATGAATGGGACTAAAGACCAATTCAATCGACCACTTGGTGGCGATTCCTTCCGCTTCGAGCGGATTGGCAAGCCCCATGCCGCAGACCACGAGATCGGGTTGAGCGGCACGGACACGATCCAGTTGCTTCTCTACATGCTGCCCCTCCATGACAGTGGTGCCCTCAGGGAGAAGAGCTAGCTCCTCAGCCATCTGCTCGCGGTTCAAGTAGGGCGTCCCTACTTCCACCAGTTCCATGCCGCATTCTCTCTGCAAGAAACGAGCCAGCGGAAGTTCGAGTTGAGACTCAGGCAGCAGAAAAATTCGTTTGCCATTCAGGATTTCTCGATGTGGAGCTAGAGCGCTTTGGGCGCGAGCTACCAGAGGATCGAGCACGGAGGCGACTTGATCTGCGTTGATTTGAAAGTCTTTCGCTGCGGCTTCCATCCAGCTGCGGCTTCCTTCAGCACCCAAAGGGAAGGGAGCGGTCAGGACGCGAGCACCACGATCGCGAAGCAAGCGTGCTGTTGTCGTGAGGTACGGCTGGGTCAACAAGACCGTTGTGCCTGGCCCAACAGCGGGCAGTTCGGTGGACTTGCGAGGGGGCAAGCTGCAAACCGAGTCGATGCCAATCCGACCAAAGAGGTGAATGAGGCGATCCTCGACGGCATCGGCGAGCGTTCCCACCATCAACAGCTGGCGTTGATCTGTTGAGGGCAGGAGGGGAATTAGAGCTGAAAGTGCTCCGTCTTCTCCTTGGGTAAACGTGGTTTCAATTCCGCTCCCCGAATAATTCACGACTTGCACTCGGCCTCTCAACTCATCGTTGAGCCGTTCTGCTGCCCGCGCCAAATCCAGCTTGATCACTTCGCTGGGGCATGACCCCACCAAAAACAAGGTGCGGATCTCTGGCCTTCGTTCCAGAAGCTCACGAGCGACGCGATCCAGTTCGTCTTGAGCATCGGCGAGGCCTGCTAAGTCGCGTTCGCTCAGGATTGCTGTTCCAAAGCGAGGCTCAGCAAAAATCATCACCCCAGCAGCGCTTTGAATCAAATGGGCGCAGGTGCGTGAGCCCACCACCAAGAAAAATGCATCAGGCATCCTGCGGTGCAGCCAGACGATCGATGTCAGACCACAGAACACCTCCCGTGGTCCTGTTTCCTTGAGCAGATTCACGCTCATCCCTTTTAAGCCAGGTTCTATACGTCACGATGACGCCAGAATCACGTAGTGCTCAGACCTAACAAAAATCTTCGGGATCGGTGTTGATTTCCAGTTGGACAGACTCCGCTCTCGTCTCTAAAGCATCTGCTGAGGCTGGTAAGTCGCTAAAGGAAGCTCTCGCCACGCTTGATCAGGCTGAAACTAAACTCCAAAGCTCTCAACTGAGCCTGTGATTGCTTCTCACGAGAAACATGCCGAAACGGTGGCTCGCCTCGAAGTTAAAGAGCTAACGGATGCAAACGACGATGGCTCTTTTGATAATTAGAAGAACGAAGGCCCCCGAAAACGCTGATTCCGAATGATGTCAATCAACGGAGCGGTTCAAAGGCGACGACGGAAACGATCGTCTCCGAATCCACTTGTTGACTGAGATGAATCCATGCCGATTTGGGTTAGACGCCACACGTTTCTGCTCAAGCGTGTGGCGCGAACGCCTCCTCTTTCAACTTGTTCCGAACCTGGTCGGATCCCAATCAATTGGGTAACTTCCGCCGTACTCAACGGAGCCCCTGTCTTAATCGCAAGAGATGTCAGTTCGAGTCTCTGGCGCAGCTCAACAAGATTGGCAGCACCACCATCTTCAGCATCGCTCCAAATCCAACGACCGGGGCCTTCCTGATTGAGCTTTTGCATTAAGCCCATTCCGATCATTCCCAGAGCTTGCTCGGCGCTGAGCTCAGAACTCAAGGAGGTTGTTTCTGGGCTATGGGTTTGATTGGCTGCCATGCTGCACTCCCGATTTGCGCGGACGGTATCGGTTCCGTTGGTTGATGCAAGTCGTGAGACGCATTTTGTGAGCTTCCTTCCGGTAACATCGCCGCAATGAATCGCTTCGCCAGCTTCGATGCCCGGGAGCGGCGAGTAGGCGGAAGCGCTCTCGTCACCGGAACTGAGGTGCATACCTCGGCGAGTGGAGCTAGCTGTGTTGTCACCACCGACAGCGAATCCCCACGGCTGTTGAGACAAAACAGCCATGTGCAGTCCATTGAGCTGCGCACTTATGTCTTTCTCGACTCTCTTCAACCCCAACTCGCTGCCTATATGGGCACGGTGAGTCAGGGTTTTTTGCCGATCCCAGGTGATGCCTGTCTGTGGATGGAAGTCTCCCCAGGGATGGCGGTGCATCGAGTCACAGACATTGCTCTCAAGGCCAGCAATGTGCGTCTTGGCCAAATGGTGGTTGAGCGTGCCTTTGGCTCCATGGCTCTCTATCACCGAGACCAGAGCACGGTGATCCACTCTGGTGATGTGGTCCTTGAAGCGATTGGCAGTGCGATTGAACGACGAACACCTGCCGATGTCAGTTGGACAGAAGTGATTCGTGCCATCACCCCTGATCATGCCGTCCTCATCAATCGTTTGAACCGCAGGGGATCGATGATCGAAGCAGGAATGAGCATGTTCATTCTCGAGACAGAACCTGCTGGCTACGTTCTGATTGCTGCGAATGAAGCTGAAAAGTCCTCGAACATCACGTTGGTGGATGTGAAAGCGGTTGGGGCGTTTGGACGCCTCACCCTTGCGGGGAGAGAAGGTGATGTTGAAGAGGCTGCGGCTGCGGCGATGCGCGCGATTGAAACGATCAATCGCAATTGTTCAGCAAGGTGAAGGCGTTAGCCAACTGATCCACTTTCACGATCGAAGTGGTGCTCAACGAACACCTAATTGCTGACGTAAGCGAGGAGCCATTTCTCTGGCTGCTTTTCCGCGGCTGCCAAGCCGACTGAGTTGAGCCGCTGTCATTTCGCCGTAGCTGCATCGTGTTTCGCGAAGCCAGAAGAGTGACTCCAGGCCACCACCTGGGTAGGCAGCAGATTTGAGTAGTTCACCCCAACAAATCCCTTCCGAGCTTTCAATCGAGGTTCCATCTGGGGAACAAAGCACCATGGCGCTGCGGAAACGAGCGCTGCGATAAGGCTGATCAGCCATGGACCGCAGCAACTTGGAGATCTTTTCGTCGTCCGTGGGCGCGAGGCGTGCTGTGTAGAGGCCAGGAGCCCCATTAAGGGCATCAACCTCTAGCCCGGAATCATCTGCCAGAGCCCAGGTCCCTGTGAGTTGTGCGGCGGCAGAAGCCTTGAGCAGAGCGTTTTCGAGATAGGACGTACCAGTCTCTTCAACATCGAGCTCTGAAGGTTGGCGCACCACCATGAGTGGGAGAGGCCCGAGCATCGCCTCAATTTCAGCAACTTTGCTTGGATTGCCGCTAGCAATCGTCAGTGTGAGCACTGAAGGGGGTCGAGTGAGTCCCATTGTGTGGGGTAAGGGTAAAAATATCGATCAGATTCGAAAATGAAGCTCAGCTGGGTTGAACATTCCACTCCGCTTGCGCGAAAAACTTTGCTTCGAGGGAAAAGATATGGGGTTTGACCTCCCTTGCCCACCGCTTGTGTTGGTGTGCTCACCCGAACCCGCACAGGGCTTCAGATCAGTGCGGGCAAGGGTGATCAGTAATGCTTATGAGGTTCAGTATGGACAATGATCTTGAAAAGAGCCCAAACCGCTTGACGAGTTGCCCTCTGGCAGACCAATGTCCTGGGCGAACATTCCACCCCCCTTACTCGGTAGGCAATGGCTAACGAAACCATGGGTATCGCTCTCGGCATGATCGAGACACGCGGCCTGGTCCCAGCGATCGAAGCAGCTGATGCAATGACCAAGGCTGCTGAAGTGCGCCTGATTGGTCGTGAATTTGTCGGCGGTGGCTACGTCACCGTTTTGGTGCGTGGCGAAACTGGTGCAGTGAACGCGGCAGTGCGTGCAGGTGCAGACGCTTGCGAACGTGTCGGCGACGGCCTCGTAGCGGCGCACATCATTGCTCGCCCTCATCGCGAAGTTGAGCCAGCACTTGGCAACGGCAACTTCCTCGGACAGAAGGACTGAGATCAGCTGTTAACCCCCTGATGGGGTTGAGCCTCTCATTTCCCTACCCGACTTAACGGATTAATCCATGAGCAAGAAGTACGACGCTGGCGTCAAGGAGTACAGAGACACTTACTGGACTCCTGATTACGTTCCCCTAGACACCGACCTGCTGGCCTGCTTCAAGTGCACCGGCCAAGAAGGTGTCCCTAAAGAAGAAGTTGCAGCTGCTGTTGCCGCTGAATCTTCAACTGGTACCTGGTCCACTGTGTGGTCCGAGCTCCTCACCGACCTCGACTTCTACAAAGGGCGTTGCTACCGCATCGAAGACGTTCCTGGTGACAAGGAGGCGTTCTATGCCTTCATCGCTTACCCCCTCGACCTGTTCGAAGAGGGTTCAATCACCAACGTTCTGACCTCTCTGGTCGGCAACGTGTTCGGATTCAAAGCTCTGCGCCACCTGCGTCTGGAAGATATTCGCTTCCCGATTGCGTTCATCAAGTGCTGCGCAGGCCCGCCAAACGGTATTGCCGTTGAGCGTGACCGGATGAACAAGTACGGCCGCCCTCTTCTGGGTTGCACCATCAAGCCAAAGCTTGGCTTGAGCGGTAAGAACTATGGCCGTGTTGTCTATGAGTGCCTTCGCGGCGGTCTGGACTTCACCAAAGACGACGAGAACATCAACTCTCAGCCTTTCCAGCGCTGGCAGAACCGCTTCGAGTTCGTTGCGGAAGCTATCAAGATTGCTGAACAGGAAACGGGCGAGCGCAAGGGTCACTACCTCAACGTGACTGCTAACACTCCCGAAGAGATGTATGAGCGCGCTGAGTTCGCTAAAGAACTCAATCAGCCGATCATCATGCACGACTTCATTACTGGTGGCTTCACAGCCAACACCGGTTTGTCGAAGTGGTGCCGCAAGAACGGCATGTTGCTGCACATTCACCGTGCCATGCACGCTGTGATTGACCGTCATCCCAAGCACGGCATCCACTTCCGCGTTCTCGCCAAGTGTCTGCGTTTGTCAGGTGGTGACCAACTCCACACCGGCACCGTGGTCGGCAAGCTGGAAGGTGATCGTCAGACCACCCTCGGCTACATCGACCAGCTGCGCGAATCCTTCGTCCCCGAAGACCGCAGCCGCGGCAACTTCTTCGATCAGGACTGGGGTTCCATGCCTGGTGTGTTCGCCGTTGCTTCCGGCGGTATCCACGTCTGGCACATGCCCGCACTGGTCGCCATCTTCGGTGACGACTCCGTGCTGCAGTTCGGTGGTGGTACCCACGGTCACCCCTGGGGCTCCGCAGCTGGTGCTGCTGCCAACCGTGTGGCCCTCGAGGCCTGCGTCAAGGCACGCAATGCCGGTCGCGAGATCGAGAAGGAAAGCCGGGACATCCTCATGGAAGCCGGTAAGCACAGCCCTGAGCTGGCCATCGCTCTCGAGACCTGGAAGGAGATCAAGTTTGAGTTCGACACCGTCGACAAGCTCGACGTTCAGTGATCGGTGCAAGGGGTGACTTGTTCACCCTTTAACCGAACCTCGATATGACTCCGGCCGGAAAAATTTGATCCGGCCAAACCATTTTTTTAAGCGTGATCCCCATGCCTTTTCAGAGCACCGTGGGTGACTACCAAACAGTCGCCACCCTGGAGACATTCGGCTTCCTTCCGCCGATGACTCAGGACGAGATCTATGACCAGATCGCCTACATCATTGCCCAAGGTTGGAGCCCGCTCGTTGAGCACGTCCACCCTTCCAATTCCATGGCCACTTACTGGTCCTATTGGAAGCTCCCCTTCTTCGGTGAGAAGGACCTCAACGTTGTTGTGAGTGAACTCGAGGCTTGCCATCGTGCATACCCCGACCATCACGTTCGCATCGTTGGCTACGACGCCTACACCCAGGGCCAAGGTTCCTGCTTCGTGGTTTTCGAAGGACGCTGATCCTTCGGCTTCACGATTTCGAGCCCTGACTAGATCAGGGCTCAACAATTCCTGTAGGGACTTGTTCCCTTCAACTCACGACGACATTCTCGGGCGGACATGGCAAGACTTTCTAGTCGCGAACTAGCACTCGAGCGCCGTAAGGCTCTCACCACTGCTGGCAAAAAGGCATCCGTTGCTGTTTCAGCAGGTGCGAATCGCGTTCGGTCGGCCGACGATGCCCGTAAGACGCGCACCAACGCAGATCCAATTGCGGCAGCCCCTTCACAAGCCGCAACCCCCGTCGCTTCAGAGCGACCAAGACATCAAACACTGAGCTCTTCTTCAGGGTCCCATCGTTCTCGGGTGAAACCCGTTAGCCAACCAAGCCGTGAGCTCGTTCTGGCTCGCCGAGACGCCCTTTCACGTCGTGGGAAATCAGCAGATACAACCAAAGATAGAAATCGAGCTGAGGTCGCTCGTAATACATCGACAACGACATCCACACCAGTCCCTGCAGCTGAACCGCCAACGCGCTTGAGTCGTCAGGCGGTATCTGTCGATCTTTCAACCAAAAATCCCTCCCGCCGCAGCAAAGCTCCAAAGCGTCGTGCCATTGATAATCCGAGCCGTGCACTCGTTTTAGCTCGTCGTGATGCGATGTCTAAACACGGGAAAACAGCTGGTAAACAACCTACAAGCGCTGCTGCAGTGGCCCGTCAGGCGAATCCTGACCTCACCAGTCGAGAGCTGGCTCAGCAAGTGCGTGAGCTTCGTGCGAAGTCCGGAGCTCGTAGCAAGCAAAGCGCTGGAGTCACACGTCCAACTGGCCCGAATCGGAACGGATCCAAGCAAGCCGCTTCCGCTGATGCTCACTGGAAGGTGGGTGAGTCAGAGACCACTGGAGGCCAGACTGTGACTGGCACTCAGGCGAATCGCTCCGTCAAGACGACGGGCAACGAAGCCAGCACCTGTCGATCGATTACGGGTACTGAATATCTCGGTGCAGAGGTCTTTCAGACTTTCTGTCAGAGCGCTCCAACGCCAACAACACCCGCCAAGGTTCGTGTGTCTGCCACCAGCCATGGCAATCGGGTCACAGGCAACGAGGTTGGTCGTTCGGAGAAAGTGACTGGGGATGAGCCCGGCACCTGCAAAAGCGTTACAGGTACGGAATACATTTCGGCGAACCAAAGCGCTGCTTATTGCGGAGGCATGAATCCCTCGCCTCGCAAAGTTGGCCACAGCCAAAGCCAACAGGGCAGGCCCATTAGTGGTGTCATGGTTGGCCAGGCCTCCAATGTCACTGGTAACGAGGCCGGCGCAAACCGCAGCCTGACGGGTGATCAATATCTTGGATCTGAGCCTCTGCCCGAAGGACGCCCAGCCACCAAGGTTGGTTTATCTGAAACCCTTTCTGGAACAGGCGTGACCGGCACGATGGTTGGCCGTTCCTCAAATGTCACTGGAGATGAATTCGGATCCTGTCATCGAGTGACTGGTGATCAATACATCAGTTCAGAACAGGTCAATTCATTTTGCGGAGCGAAGCCCGATCCAGAAGCTGCCAAGGTTGGATTCAGCGTCACCAATCGGAATCAAGTTGTTAGCGGCACGCGTACAGGGCGTTCCGAAAAGGTCACGGGTGATGAGCCCGGAAGCTGCAAAGCAGTAACAGGAACGCCCTACGCAGGTCTCGAGCAAGCCGGCAATTACTGCGGTAACTCAGCCGTTCAGGCGATTCGCGAACGGACTCCCGTCCGCCCCGGTACACCTTCCTCCCCGATGACAGGCCTGCAACCAGGTATTGGAGGAGTGATGACAGGCGGCGAACGCGGCGCTTGTGAAACTGTGACCGGTACGCCTTATATCGGTTCCGATCAGCTCTCAGCAGCTTGTGGTGCTGAGGCACCCCAAGGAACAGATACGCATGGGCAATCACCAGAAGGGTCGAGTTGGACTCGATTCAGCGTGGTTTCTCCTGCCCGTGCTGCACAGCAACAGCGTGAGACCAGCAAAGGCGTTACTGGTACCGCTTACGAAGACAGCAGCCGTATTACAGGCCCTTTTGATTTGGCCGGTGGCAAAATCACCGGCACGGAACAATTCCGATTCGATAATCGCGAATTTCAGGAGCTTCACAGCCAACGACAAGGCCAACGTCAAGTTCAACGTCAATTTCAACCCACCACCCCTGAGGTTGAAGTCGCGGCTCAAGAACCTGTTTCTCGGGTCACCGGTGAAGGTTCGTCCACCAAAGTCACTGGTGATGACTGGGATCGTGGTGAACACGTAACAGGGACCGAAGGAGTCTCGGCTCGTCGTCGGAATCCAAGTCGCTCTGGCGCGATGGCAGCCATGCCCCCCTTCGAACGAAAGCGCAACGAGCAGTCTGAATGGCCTGAAAGTCGCGTAACGGGTTCCAGTGGAAATACCTCTAAGGGTTCACTGATTACCGTCTCAGGCGGAGCACGGGGCTGATCAACTGATGGTCCGCTCTGTGCCTTCCCGCGGCGGGCGACCTCTGTCCCCCTCCGCTCCGACGCGACGTCAGCTGCAAGAAGAGAGAGCCGAGTCTTCGGCTTTCTCTGAGCTCACGCAAGCTGATCCCAATCCGCTTTCGGCCCGCGCAGCCTCTCTTGAAAGACGAAGAGCGCTCACGACATCGGGTAAGGGAGCTCTCTTGGCTCAAGGCACGCTCGGCGCCGGTCGTGTCAGAACAAGCCAAGACAGCAGGCGTTCAGTACCTCAACAACCTGGCTGGGTTCGTCGCGATCAAAAGTCGTCAAGGACTGTTTCTTCAGCCAACCGTCTGGTCTCTAATCGCCGGCATCCCTTAACGGATCCGGTTGCTAATGAGCATTTGCAGGCCTACGAACTGGAAGTTAAAGGGCGCTTTGAAAGGATCGTTCCTCTCCTTCAAAAGATTTCAGCGCTGCAACATCACGCTGACTTTATTGATCAGGCACAGCTCTTAGCGCGTCGGGAACTTGGCTTTGACCTTCCTAAGCACATTCTTGAGCGTGCCTGGGTTCGTCCTTTGGACATGAGAGCGCTCTATGCGTGGTGTGTTTTTGAGTCGCACCGTGTCTTTAGTGATTCCTTTTTTCAGAACGATCCTCTCGCTGCCTCTTCAGGCAGTGAAGCGGCAAACATTTTTGAGCACTTTCTGCTTGATTGCGGTTTCCATCTCCTTGATGTAACCCCTTGTGCGGATGGTCGGCTAGCTCATTCCATTGCTTATGCCCTACGCATTCCGTTCAGCTCAGTGCGTCGCCGCTCCCATGCTGGAGCCATGTTTGACGTTGAAAATACGGTTAACCGATGGGTCAAGACTGAACACCGGCGTTATCTCGAGTCCATCCCTAACGCTGCCAGCCAAGACACCCGTTATCTCAAGGTTGTGACCTATCACTTCAGCTCCTTGGATCCCAGTCATCAAGGCTGCGCTGCCCACGGAAGTGACGACAAATTGGCGGCCTCTGCCGGATATCAGCGGCTTCTTGACTTCCGTCAAGCTGTTGAAAACAGCTTTTGTTGTGGTGCATCCGTTGACTTGCTGTTGATTGGACTCGATACCGATACCGATGCGATCAGGGTTCATCCACCCGCAAGCGACAGTTCAACTCAGTTAGATCGATGGGTGTCTGCTCAAGATCTTTACGCGGTAACTTCAACGATGTCTCCTGATCAGGCATTGATCCAGATCGCTGAAGCTATTGAATCTGGTGCGCCAGGAGCGATGGACTCGGGAATGGTGTCCTTGCTTACTCGTTTAATCGCTAACAATATTTCTCAGATTGATTACGTGACTGAGCTTCATGGTGGTTCGTATCCAGATGCGGGCCATGCAGAACGTTTTATTGGTGTCGGCATTGGTTTCAAAGAAGTCCATTTACGCAACCTCACATATTTTGCTCACTTGGACACCGTCGAAGAGGGTGCACCAGATTTAGATGTTGGTGTAAAAATTTTCAAAGGCTTAAATGTTTCTCGTGATCTGCCTATTCCCGTTGTGATCCGTTTTGATTATTCCAGTTCCGTTCCTGGTGCGCGTGAACGAGCTATTTCAGATTGTCAGAGAGTTGATTCGGCAATTTCAAATCGATACTCAGAACTGGTTCGTGATGGTTTACTCCATACCTGTTTAACTATCCGAGATCGAAGTCAAACCTCTCCTGCAGAAATTGTAGGGTCCACACTCGATCCTGAAGTTCAGGAGGCTCACTGATCATGCTTATCGTCAAGGTCATCAAGCCACTGGTTTCTACCAATCGCATTCCTGATTTCGAACACAAGCACCTTCAGGTTGTTCTAGACGGCAGCACCCAAAAGGTTGCAGTCGATGCTGTTGGCGCGAAGCCAGGTGATTGGGTGATTTGTGTTAGTAGCTCTGCAGCTAGGGAAGCTGCAGGTAGTAAGTCTTATCCCAGCGATCTCACAATTGTTGGGATCATTGACCATTGGGATCCAGACCCACCGAAGCCATCGTCTACAGCGAACGAGGCGAAGAGCTAATGGAAATTATGCAGGTGATGGGGACTCTGATCTGTACTTACCGCGTCGGCGGTTTGGACCATATGCACCTGCGAATTCTTGAAAACAACAAGGGTAAAAAACTCGTTGCCGTGGATCCCGTTGGCGCTCGAGAAGGCAACTGGGTGTTTACCGCTAGTGGTTCTGCCGCACGCCATGCCTGTCCCGACAACACTGTGCTCACAGACCTCACCATCGGTGGAATCATCGACCACTGGATGCCAGATGGATAACTAATTCACGTTTCGCTCTCCGTCCCACCTCAACCCAATCCATCCAATGGCCACTCCTTCTCCTTCACCCCGTCGTCGTTCCAGCGCAGACTCCGCTGCATCAACACCTGCTACCAAAGCCGCTACCTCTACCTCAGCGGCAGCAAAGGCAACTGTTGATGTGAAGCCTGTCGCGAGCGCATCTGCTCCTGCGACGAGATCCCCTGCTCGCAGCGCTTCGCGAGGAACACCTACGAGCGGAGGCAGTGGAAAAGGATCCTCCCTTCAGGCTTCTGCGAGCCCTACTCCGAAGCGTGCGTTTGGTATCGCCCTTGGCATGATTGAGACCCGAGGCATGGTGCCTGCAATTGAGGCCGCCGATGCAATGACGAAAGCTGCCGAAGTGCAGCTGATCAGTCGTGAATACGTCGGCGGTGGATACGTCACGGTGATGGTCCGTGGCGAGACCGGAGCGGTGAATGCTGCCGTGCGCGCAGGCGCTGATGCCTGTGAACGGGTTGGAGATGGACTTGTGGCTGCTCACATCATTGCTCGTCCTCACGATGAAGTGGAGCCAGCTCTCTCCTGCACGAATGTGACGCGGAGGATGTGAGTCAACCGTCACCGCTGTCTAACTCGGTTTAGATTTCCGGCCCAACATTCCTCTCAACGGCGCAAACGCCCCGTTTCTCTTGATCTCAGCTGCAACGCTGCCTCTGCAAACCGCCTGGTTGATCCCGCTCTACGGGTTCTCCGGGATGTTGATTTCATTGCCTTGGGCACTGGGTGTCTTCCGGCGAGATTCTCATCGTCCTGCGGCCTATCTCAACATCCTGCTCACATTGCTTGCTTTCATCCATGGAAGCCTTGTGCTCCGCGATGTCATGGCAGGTGGACCAACCCTTCTGACGTTCCCTTGGCTGAATGTGGCTGATCTCAATCTTGAGATCAGCTTCAGCCTCTCTCTCACCAATGTGTCTGCTCTTGAGCTGATCACGGGTTTGAGTTTTTTCTCTCAGTTGTATTCCCTTGGTTATCTCGATAAGGAGTGGGCCTTAGCCAGGTTCTTCGCATTGCTTGGCTTCTTCGAGGGGGCGATGTCGGGGGTTGTTTTGAGCGACTCCTTGTTTCAGAGCTATTTCCTGCTGGAAATGCTCACGCTTTCGACCTACCTCTTGGTGGGTTTTTGGTACGCCCAACCTCTCGTGGTAACTGCGGCAAGGGATGCATTCCTCACCAAGCGCGTTGGTGATGTGATGCTCTTGATGGGAATGGTTGCCCTAGCAACGTGGTCGGGTGTGACCAGCTTTGACGACCTTTATGCCTGGTCTGCCACAGAAACAATCAGTCCACTGGCGGCGACATTGCTCGGTCTAGGACTGATTGCTGGACCTACAGGTAAGTGCGCCCAATTCCCGATGCATCTCTGGCTTGATGAAGCCATGGAAGGTCCTAATCCAGCCTCGATTCTTCGTAACTCTGTGGTTGTGACCTGTGGTGCCCTTGTTTTGCTCAAGGTGATGCCTCTGCTGCAGAACGCGCCCGTCACGCTCGTTGTTCTCCAGGTGATTGGAACGATTAGTGCGATTGGCGGGTCACTGGTTTCGATCGCGCAGGTGGATATCAAACGCACGCTGTCGTATTCGACAACGGCCTATCTAGGGCTTGTTTTTATCGCTATTTCTTTGCAGGTGCCCGTACTGGCCCTGCTACTCCTGTTCGCCCACGCGGTCTCGAAGGCACTGCTTTCGATGAGTGTGGGAGGCGTGATCGCTTCTACTAATTGTCAGGACATCACTGAGCTTGGTGGCCTTGGTGGGAGGATGCCTGCCACCACTGGTTCTTATTTGGTGGGGAGTGCTGGGCTTGTGGGCCTTCTCCCCCTAGGGGGATTCCTTTGCCTGGCGCAGGCCGTTGAGCTGGTGGGAGCTCGGTCAGTGATTTTTGTACCAGTTTTCCTTCTCACCAATGCGCTAACGGCCCTGAACCTCACCAGGATTTACCGCCAGGTTTTTCTTGGTCGCTCTTTGACAAAGACGCGTCGAGCTGCAGAGGTGAACTGGCAGATGGCCTTCCCGATGGTGTCTCTTGCCGTCATCGTTGTCTTAACTCCGCTCTTGTTGATTCGTCTGGAGTCTCTGGATGGTTTGCTGGCGTTCCCTCTGTGGGCTGCTGGTGTCGTGGTGGGGAGCGGACTGATCGGTTTGTTGGTAGGAGCTTTGATCCCCCTCAATAAAGCCTGGTCTCGATCTCTCAATCCCGTGCTGCGCTGGTTCCAGGACCTTCTTGAAAATGATTTCTATACAGAAAGGTTTTATCGCTTGACGATCGTTAATGTAGTGGCCTTATTCTCGAAGCTTGCTTATAGCTTTGATCGAAATGTTGTGGATGGATTACTCCATGGACTTGCTCGATTCTCACTTCAGAGTGCTGAAGGCCTGAAGTTGAGCATTAGTGGTCGAAGTCAAAGCTATCTGTTAACCGTCATCGCGGCCATCGTGTTGCTTTTGTCATCCCTGAGCTGGTGGCTGAACTGAATTAATGATGATTCTCACTCTGCTACTGATCATTCCTTTCTTAGGGGCTCTTTTATTGTCCCTTTGGCCTGAGGGATCGACTCCAGCTCAACTCAGACGCCTCACCCTGGTGATTCTTTCGGTTCAATGCATTGCAAGTTTCGCGGTGCTCTTTTGGTTTGATCCGAGCAACCCTGCCTTGCAGCTTCAGGAACATTTGCCTTGGCTTCCCAGTGTTGGACTTGACTATTCCCTAGCGGTCGATGGCATCTCTCTTCCGCTTATTTTGATGAATGCTGTGCTCTGTCTCGTTGCAGCAGTGGCATCGCGAAAGATCGAGAATCGACCAAGAATTTATTTCGCGCTTTTGTTAATCATTAGCGGGGCGGTGAATGGAGCCTTTTTGGCTCAAAATCTTTTGCTCTTTTTCCTTTTTTATGAGCTTGAGCTGATCCCACTTTGGCTCTTGATTGCGATCTGGGGTGGTGCCAATAGAGCCTATGCCTCCACCAAATTCCTGATTGTTACCGCAGTGTCTGGAGTTTTGATTCTGGGTGCATTCCTCGGGATTGCGCTTGTCACAGGAAGCGTTGATTTTGGTATTCGTCCGATCTTGTCGGGAGAGATGGGTCTCACCTCACAGCTGTTGCTGATGGGGGCACTATTGATCGGCTTTGGGATCAAGATCCCTCTCTTTCCATTTCACACCTGGCTTCCTGATGCTCATACGGAAGCCTCGACTCCAGTGTCGGTTCTTTTGGCAGGGGTTCTCCTCAAGCTTGGGACCTATGGGTTATTGCGATTTTGTCTTGGTCTCTTTCCTGAGGCATGGGAGGTTGCGGCTCCATGGTTGGCTCTCTGGGCAGCGATTTCTGTCCTGTATGGCTCCTTAGCTGCAATTGCTCAATCGGACATGAAGCGGATGGTGGCTTACAGCTCTGTTGGACATATGGGATATGTCTTGCTCGCTGCTGCCGCTGCAACGCCACTTGGTTTGATCGGTGCACTATTCCAAATGGTGAGTCACGGTTTGATTTCAGCGATCCTTTTCCTCGCTGTAGGTGTTGTCTATGAACGAACAGGCACAAGAGATCTGAATGTTTTACGCGGACTCCTTAATCCTCAGCGCGGCTTACCCCTCACCGGAACCCTGATGATCGTGGGTGTGATGGCAAGTGCCGGAATCCCGGGCATGGCAGGTTTTATCTCTGAATTTCTCGTCTTCAGGGGAAGCCTTCAGCCCTTTCCCATTGCCACTTTGCTTTGCATGGTGGGGTCAGGTTTGACCGCTGTGTATTTCTTGTTGCTGGTGAACCGAGCCTTCTTTGGACGCTTGGCCATTGCTGCAGGCCAAGTCTCTAATCCCATCATTCTTTCCGTAGTGCCGCTCCATGAGCAGCTTCCGGCGATTGCACTTTCCTTCATTGTGCTGCTCCTGGGTCTTGCTCCGGATCTTTTGGTCGGGATGAGTCAGGCGGCCACAACCGGTCTCAGCGAATTAGCGCTCTTACCCATCACAGGAGGACTTTCATGACTGCTACCGAGATCACTGATGTCCCAACGATTCCAACCCTCCCTGATCGTGAAGAGCTGATTCGTCGTTTGCTTTCTGACCAACCTTTATTGGCCGATACGCCTGATCATCTTCTGCAGATTGTCAATGTTCTCGATAGCTACGGGATCGTTCTTGATGCTTACAGCCGCAACCTGGTGAATCAGGGTGAAACCCAACTACTGAATCCATTTCCAGTGATGCGATTCTTTCACGAGGGGTTCAGTTTTGAGCGCTTATGGCAGCACCTTCGTGGCGATCGTATCAACTTTGAGTATGCCGAATACTGCCAAAAGGCAATGTTTTGGCATGGCACTGGCGGAATGGATGCTTATTTCGATTCAGAGCCTTTTCTGGAGACCTGTCAGAAGATCATTGCGTTGCGTAGTCGCAGGGATCCCTTGTTGGCATTGGTGCATCGGCTTTATCCAGGTTTTGCTCCTGAGGCGATCCGATCGATGGCCACCATTTATGCCCTTGGTCTGTTTTGGCGGGTGATGAGCGACCTGTTCCTTGACCTTTCTCGCCGATATCGCAATGGTGAAATTGAGTCTGTTAATGATGCTGTTCATCACATCAGAGATGGTTTAGTTGCTGCTGCTGGAAATCCGATGACTTACAAAGTCACGGTTGGAAACGAAGACGTATGGGTTCTACCACCAGAGGCTGGACTGACATTTCTGGTTGATGTGGCTGTGCCCTATGTGGAGGCTGTGTTTTTCAGGGGAATGCCCTTCCTGGGAACCGTGTCTTACAACGCTCAGGCTCGACAGATTTCAGCTGACATCGGCGATTTCAAGTACGGAGCCTTGTACGCAGATCCCATCCCGAGCATGGGAGCGGGGATTCCTCCAAGTTTGTGCATGCAAGATATGTACCGAAATCTTCCAGAAGAGCTCAGTGATTGGTACATGTCGCATGGCAGGGGCATGCATGATGTTCATGTTCAGATCTGCATCAGTTTTCAAAAATCGATGTTTTGTGTCACGAATGGTGCGATCTCAGGCACCATGCCTCATCCCCTTGATACGACAGATGCTGATCAGCAACAAGCCAATCGTGCTTACGCTGAATCATGGTCTGAGCGGTTGATGGGATGTCAGCGAGGAGCTCTTCTCTAATCCTTGCTGTAGAAAATAGCCTGTTTTGAACATCTTCTGAATGAAGGAGATTCTTTTTTTAAGTCTTTGAGTCTCCTTTTGCTTTTTACTGAAAAATTTAGCCTCGCTGGAACATACGCATCTGTTTTGCTGTTATCAAGCCGATGATGATCTGGGTTTTTGACTTCAATCCTCTTTTGGTTGAGATGATTGATTTTTAATTTTCCTGTCAGATGTAAGTTGAGCTTTAAGATTTATTTGTTAGGTTATCGGACCGCTCTCTACTAGGTTTGTAGGTGATGAGAGGATGGTTTTATGGACCAATGGCATGAGCGCAAAAGGCCAGTTTGTCTTGAGCGACGATTTGAGTTTGAAAGCTACAGCGCTACGCGTGACTTCCTTGATCGGCTTGGGGATTTCAGCGAAGCGAAACAGAGATTTCCTGATATTAGTTTTGGTAAAACCTATGTGAATATCACTCTTCGTCCAGAAGCTGAAGGCAATGACAGTCAGCTCAGCGATGATGATCGTTGCTTCGCTTCAGAGATTGATGCCCTCTTCTGTTGACCTGGCGGCTGCTTATGCCGATTCAGGGGTTGGGGAGGTTCTTGAGCAGCTTGACCAGGAGTTAATTGGCTTGCTGCCAGTGAAGACGCGCATTCGTGAAATTGCGGCTTTGCTGTTGGTGGATCGAGCTCGCCAACAGTTGGATTTGCAAAGCACTGCTCCCGGTTTGCATATGTCGTTTACCGGCAGACCAGGCACGGGGAAGACCACAGTTGCTAAACGAATTTCGCAAATTCTTCATCGGCTTGGCTATTTGCGAAAGGGGCATGTTGTCACCGTGACTCGTGATGATCTAGTGGGTCAATATGTTGGGCATACTGCGCCTAAAACGCGTGAGATGATTAAGCGTGCTTTGGGTGGTGTTCTATTCATTGATGAAGCCTATTATCTCTATAAATCTGATAATGAACGTGATTATGGTGCCGAAGCGATTGAAATACTTTTGCAAGATATGGAGCATCAACGATCAGATTTTGTGGTGATATTTGCTGGCTATAAGGATCGAATGGCCAGTTTTTATCAATCCAATCCCGGCCTGTCCTCACGTGTTGCTCATCACATTGATTTTCCTGATTACAGCGAAGAGGAACTCTTGGCGATTGCCCTTCTCCTTCTGAATCAGCAGGACTACCACTTCAGTGACTCAGCGCATGATGCCTTCTGTCGTTACATCAAGAGGAGGCGTCAGCTGCCATTTTTTGCGAATGCTCGTTCGATTCGAAATGCTCTTGATCGTCTGAGACTCCGTCAAGCGAATCGATTATTTTCGCGCCTCGATCAATCTCTCAGTCGTGATGATCTGACCACCATCGAAGCTGAAGATGTCTTGGCGAGTCGTGTGTTTCAGGGTGAGATTGAAGGTCGCGATCCTTCTCAGCCTTTGACAAAGAATTTGCATTCTCCTTAAGTCATAAGTGCTTGGGTTGATCCAGATCTCTCTTAATTAATGCAAGCAAATAGGACGGTGCTTTGTAGCGACCTGGAAGGCAGCGATTCAATGTTTCCAGGTGTCCCCAGCACACGGTTCGTTCAATGTCCTTGATGCTTCGACCTTCTTTGAGAAGTCTGCGTAAGGCTTTGCAGTACAGGGGGTAGCCCGCTTCGAGTTCGCCAATGGTCAGCTTGGCTTGGGCCATGGGTTCTCTCAGCTTCGTCTCAACCTAAGAAACCGCGGGCCCCCCTCTGGAGGGGGACCCATTCCATCCTTAGTTGAGCCAGGCAATGCAATCAATTTCTACCTTTGAACCTTTGGGCAAGGCTGCAACCTGAACGCAAGCTCTGGCAGGGCTAACTCCCTCACCAAACATCTCGGCATAGATGGCATTCACGGCTTGAAAGTCACCGAGATCCACGAGGAACACGGTGGTGCGCACGACTTTTGAGGGGTCGGTGCCAGCCTCTTGGAGAACAGCCTTTAAGTTGCGCAGCACTTGTCGGGTCTCAGCCTCCACATTTCCTTCCCCCACCATCGTTCCAGTCGCAGGATCAAGCGGAATTTGTCCGGAGCAATACAGCCAACCACCGGCGATCACAGCCTGGTTGTATGGCCCCACCGGAGCTGGTGCCTCTTGGGTGATCACAGCCTTAAGTGGGGTGGATGACATGGTCACGGCTCAGAATGAAACATCATTTTCGCGTTCCGTGTTGATGGAGTCGTGGCCGGTTGAGCTTGATGGTCTCTGGCACCGCTACGGCGGCCCAGATGAAGCTTGGACTTTGAAAGACATCAATCTTCAGCTGAAGACGGGCGAGCTTGTGGGTTTGTTGGGGCCTTCCGGCTGCGGAAAAACCACGCTTTTGCGCTTAATTGCTGGTTTTGAACATCCCAGCCAGGGCGTTGTTCGACTGCATGGGAATGACGTCGCGTCGTCGCGCTTGCGCCTTGCTCCTGAGCGCCGCGGCGTGGGCATGGTCTTTCAGGACTACGCCCTCTTTCCCCATCTCAACGCTTGGGAGAACACATGCTTTGGACTTCGTCGCGGACAGGACACCAGCCGCGCGTCTTGGCTGCTCGAACTTTTGGGGCTGACAGAACTGAAGGGACGCTACCCGCATGAATTGTCGGGGGGGCAACGACAGCGTTTGGCTCTCGCAAGGGCTCTCGCGCCGGCACCTTCTGTTTTGTTGTTGGACGAACCCTTCTCCAATCTTGATGTTGAAGTGCGTTTGCGGTTGCGCAGTGAGCTACCCGGAGTGCTTAGTGCTTGTGGGGCCAGTGGTTTGCTGGTGACCCACGACCCGGAGGAGGCCCTTGCCATCTGCGGGCGGGTTGCAATCCTGCGCGACGGTCAGCTTCATCAATGCGCTACGCCCCGTGAGCTCGTGGAGGTCCCGGCAACGCCCTTTGTGGGGCGGTTTGTGCTTCAACGCAATGTGCTCCCTATTTGGAGGGACGGATCGACGTCGTTGTTGCGATGTTTGCTTGGTGATCTGGAGATTCCAGAAGGGCAGCGGTCGATGGTGCTTCCAGATGACGCCACAGTGTTAGTTGATCCAGCATTGATCGATTTGGAACCCGATCCTGCAGGTGATGCCTATGTGATGGGGCGGGAATTTTTGGGTCGCTCCTGGCTCTATCGCATTCAGATCGGAGATCAGCAGTTGCGTCTGATCAGGCCTCTTGCTGAAGACCATCAGAGGGGATTGCGCTGCAGGCTTTCTTTGCAGCAAAACAGTGAGGTTCTGCTCCATCCTCACTGCCTATCGCTTCAAGTCTTGAATTGATGTGATCAGCCTTTCCAGTGATCTTTGTGTTGACGCAGACGGCCCAATTGTTCGGAGCTGGTAGCCCGTAAAAACAAATTGGAGCGCCACTCCTCGGCAATGCTGCTGGGAAGGGTCAGGGAACCTGACCGCCGTTTTGCCTGAACCTCCTGCAGTCGGTTTGTGATGAGGGCGTCGTCAGGCACCTGTTGCGCGGCCCAGCGAAGATTTCCCTCGGTGTATTCGTGAGCGCAGCAAACCAGGGTCTCTGGCGGCAGTGATCCCAGCCTTTGCAGGGCGCGGTGCATGTCTGCAGGTGTTCCCTCAAAAAGTCGTCCACATCCGCCGCTGAACATGGTGTCGCCGCAGAACAACACACTGGTGAGAGAGGTTGAGGCCGCTCCCTGTGGCAACCAGTAAGCAATGTGAGCTCGTGTATGGGCACGCACATCCAGAACCCTCACGGGTCTGCCGAGAAGCTCAATTTCGTCGCCGTCGCGGACGGACAGCGTTTGAAATGGGATGCGCTCTTGGTCGTCTGCAGCGGCCACGACTTCAGCGGATGACCAACGTTGAAGAAGTCCAGGGGTGCCGCCGATATGGTCGGAATGGTGATGGGTCTGAAGCACTGCAATGAGCTGCAGTCCACGCCTCTCCAGCCAGTCGATGATGGGTTCAGCGACGGCAGGATCGATGACGATGGCCTGATCGCCATGCACCCAAACCCAGATGATGTTGTCGTTGAGGACAGCAACTGGGTGGATGCCATCAATCGTGGAGGCCATCGCCATCGTTAAAGTTCTGCTCAACGCTTGATTCCATGATCACTGTTGCCCTAGCCAAGGGAGCGCTTCTGAAAGATTCAGTAGCCCGCTTTGCGGCGGCCGGGCTCGACTTTTCTGCAGTTCTCGACCCCGATAACAGGCAACTGATGGTTCCATCAGCGTGTGGACGAGCCAGAGCTTTGCTCGTGAGGAACGGCGATGTTCCCGTCTACGTGGCGTATGGGCAAGCGCAGCTTGGAGTGGTTGGTTACGACGTTTTGAGGGAGCACCGGATGCCTGTCGCGCAGTTGGTGGACCTGGGCTTTGGTGGGTGCCGTATGGCAGTGGCTGTGAAGGCCAGCAGCGGATATCAACGGGCGACGGATCTTCCTCCCCATTGCCGAGTGGCAAGCAAGTTCACCCGCTGTGCGCGCGACCACTTCGATGCCATCGATTTGCCTGTGGAACTTGTCCACCTCACTGGTTCGGTGGAGCTTGGTCCGATCACCGGGATCGCTGAGGCGATTGTTGATTTGGTGGCTACGGGCAGGACGCTCCGCGATAACGGTTTAGTTGCGATCGAAGATCTGTTCCACACCACGGCTCGTCTGGTGGGTCACCCGCTGTCACTGCGCCTTGATCAAGGCGATCTGCGCCAGATCGTTGAAGCGATGCGGTCCACAACACCAGCGTCCAAGGTGGCCAGCTGATGGCTGGTTCGGATTTTCAGCGGGTCAAGCGGCTTGGCCGTTACTTGGGCCGAGACCGACGACGACTCACGCTCACGTTGGTGCTGCTCATTCCTGTTGCTCTTGCCGGCGCGATTCAACCGCTGCTGGTCGGGCAGGCGATTGCTGTTCTGCGGCGTGTCGGCGGGGCCGCCAACGAATCGGTGATTCCTCTCTTTCAGGGTCTCGACAGCACGGTTGCGATCCGACTGATCATCCTGATGTTGTTGGGATCGGTTCTGGTGCGCTTGGCTCTTCAGGGGGTCCAGTCGTTCAATATTCAAGCCGTCGGCCAGCGGCTCACCGCTCGAATCCGCAAGGATTTGTTTGCCCACGCGATCAATTTGTCTCTGCGGTTTCATGACCGCATGCCCGTGGGCAAGCTCCTGACTCGCCTCACTAGCGATGTGGATGCATTGGCTGAGGTGTTTGGAAGCGGTGCCGTTGGTGTGCTCGGTGATCTCGTCAGCCTGCTGGTGATTGCGGTTTCGATGCTGCTGATCGAGTGGCGTTTGGGTTTGTTGTTGCTGGTGACTCAAGTGCCTGTAACGCTTGTGATTATTTGGCTTCAGAGGCGCTATCGCAAAGCCAACTATCGAGTGAGAGAGGAGCTTTCTCAACTCAATGCTGATTTTCAGGAGAACCTCCAGGGCCTTGAGGTTGTTCAGATGTTTCGCCGTGAAACCGTCAATGGTGATCGGTTTCAGAGAACCGGTTTGGCGTATCGAAGTGCAGTGAACGGCACGATCTTCTTTGACAGCAGTATCTCTGCCTTTTTGGAGTGGGTGTCTTTAGGCGCAGTTGCCCTGGTTCTTGCTCTCGGTGGCTGGATGGTGATGGCAGGAGCGATGGGACTTGGAACGCTCACAACCTTCATCCTCTACTCACAGCGCCTGTTTGACCCTCTGCGCCAAATGGCTGAGCGGTTTACGCAGATCCAGGGAGGACTCACCGCCGTGGAACGGATCGGAGAGCTTCTGGAGGAACCTCTCGAGATTGTTGACCATGGAGCCACGGTTGGTTCCACGGTTGGTGCCACGGTTCTCCAGAACGCTTCATCTTCACAACCCCGAGGTGAAGTGATCTTTGACGAGGTGGACTTTGCCTACCGAAAAGATGAACCGATTCTTCGCGATCTCAGTTTTCGGATCGCACCTGGTGAGCATGTTGCACTTGTGGGACCCACCGGATCAGGTAAGACCACGGTGATTCGGCTGCTTTGTCGGTTGTATGAGCCCCAGCGGGGACGAATCCTCCTTGATGGCCAAGACATCCGCAGCTTGCCTTTGCAAGAGCTGCGACGACAGCTGGGCGTGGTGCTTCAAGACACCTTTCTCTTCAGTGGAACGGTGGCTGACAACTTGCGTTTGGATCGGCCCCTCGATGACCAGAAACTGCAGGAGGTTTGCCGTGATCTCGGCCTTGATCCCCTGTTAGGTCGACTGCCCGAAGGCTTGGACACGGAATTGAGAGAGCGGGGAGGGAATCTCAGCTCTGGGGAAAGGCAGCTGCTTGCCGTGGCCAGGGTGGCGATTCGAAATCCAACGGTCCTGGTGATGGATGAAGCCACTGCATTTATGGACCCTTCCACGGAAGCCACATTGCAGCGGGACTTAGATCGTCTCCTCAACCGCCGCACCGCAGTGGTGATTGCCCACCGTCTAGCCACTGTTGAGGCTGCTGATCGGATTTTGGTGCTTCGCCGAGGGAGACTGATCGAGGAGGGCACCCATCTTCAGTTGCGTGCCAGTGGCGGCTTGTACGCCGAACTTGCCGATCTTCAGGAGCGAGGACTCGCCAGGCTTTGATCGATGAGCCAGTGATGGATGGTTTGTGCAAGTAGGTCGGGATGGCTCTGCATGGCCAGATGTCCGCACTGTTTGAGTTCTTTTAGGCAGTGTTTGTCGCTGTATTCGGCAAGGTGTTGCACATAGCCGGGTTCCATCACGCGGTCCTGTTCACCGCTAATCCATAGGTTTTCTGCCTTCAAACCTGCCACCAGGTTTGGAATCTGTTTGACAGCCCCTCGGGTCGTGCTGTTCACCAGAAGCCCAAGTGCTGCACGCTGTTCAGCTTGAAATGGCCCCAACTTTCCGATGGGCCCTGGAAGTGGTGTAGGACGCAGTTTCAGAATCAATTGCCCCCCAAACCTGAGTCGTCGAAACGGTCTGGGTTGGTAGATCCCACCTCCGGCCGCCAACATCACAAGGCCCGAGAGAGGCTGATCCCACTGTCGACGCAGACAATCTTCTGCATGTAGGGCGATGCTTCCTCCCAGGGAGTGCCCCATCAACACCACTTGGCGACCCTTGGCTTGAGCGTGAATGTGCTCGGCAAGCCACTTCCCGTAGGACGCCAAGGTTGGTCGAAGCTGGGTGGGGCGAGACTCCAGTCCAAATCCTGGTAAATCAGGACACCACAAAGGAATGGAGGGTTCTAAGCGGGTCCAGCTTTGTTCAAACGGTGCCCAGACCTTTCGGCTGAGCATCCAACCGTGTACGGCGATCAGCAGCAGATCAGAGGTCATCGGTGCGTCAGGATTAAGGAATCGTCGAAGGACAGGGTGACTAGCACTTCCTCTCTCACCCAAGAGATTTTGGTTCATTCCTATGGGAAAGAGGCTCGGATCTGTGAAACATCTAATACCCAGCTCAGCCTGGTGATTAGCCAGTCTCGTCCGATGGATTTAGTCGAGCTGGAACAGCTTTTAGAGGCGGTGGGGTGGAGTCGCAGGCCGGTTCGGCGCGTTCGTAAGGCCCTCGACAACAGCTTGCTCAGAGTGGGGTTATGGCGCCATGACCCACGCATTCCACGCTTGGTGGGTTTTGCACGCTGCACTGGAGATGGAGTTCTTGAAGCCACGATTTGGGATGTGGCCGTTCACCCCCTGTATCAAGGCGCTGGGCTTGGGCGTCAGTTGATGGATTACATCCTCGACGCTCTGAAAGAGATGGGAACAGAGCGCGCCACGCTCTTCGCCGATCCAGGGGTGCTGCCCTTTTATGACCGTCTTGGCTGGGACTTAGAGCCCAATGGTCACCGTTGTGGCTTTTGGTATTCCAATTGAATCCTTGACAAGGGCTGTCCGTAGTAGTCCGCAGCCAAGCGTGCTGGAGATTCCCCACTCCGCCAGCGATGTCGCAACCTGGCGTTCTCAAGGCTGCGGCGCAGCACGCCCCCCCGCTGCCAGCGACGGCCATCGGTGGTGATCGCCAGGCCAAGGGCATGAAGGCGTGTGAGTTGCCCGAGTCGTTGCACGAGGTCGAGATCCTCCATTAATGGCAAGGGTGCATAGCCACCACTGCGCTCATAGAGGGACCGATGGAGCAGGAGTCCCTGATCTCCGTAGGGTTGTTGGCACCAGCGGCTACGAAGAGCGATCACCCCTTCCAACAGACGTCGGGCTGGAGTGCTGGGCTGAATGCGCAAGTCAAAAAACCATGCGAATCGTTGCGCATCAGGATGCTGAATCCGACGCAGCACGCTGCTTCCCCAGTGGCTTGGCAGACGGCTATCGGCATGGAGAAAAAGAAGCCATTCGCCTTGGGTTTGCTGGATGGAGTGCTGGGCACCTGCAGCAAGTTGCCTACCCCGCCCAGGTGGTTGCTTCGTGATGAAGCGACCACCAGCGAGAGCGCTGATGCGATGGCTGTGATCGTTGCTGCCACCATCCACAACCGTGATCTCGATCGGGAGAGGCCAGCGCTGCAGGTCGGCGAGGAGAAGCGGAAGACGCTCCGCCTCATTCAGGCAGGGAATCACCACGCTGAGCATGGGGGTGTCAGCGCTCATCGCTGCCATGAACGGAGATCAGCAAGACAATCAATGTCGTTTTTCCTGCTGAGCTGATGGGGGGTGAGCCCCAGCACGCGAGCGCGAGCGCAAGTGATGTCAAAGACCTTGTTGCTTCCCCATGGCACGGCATCAAACAGTGCATCGAGCTGGAGCTGCGTTAAGGCAGGACCCAGCCCCAATAACCAATACCCACCGTCTGAGGAGGGGCCAAGCACCAAGGGTTGGTGTTGCAGGCTTTGGATCGCGTGGCGCAGATCGTTTTGGCAAAGATCGGCAAGATCGGTTCCGATCACGATCACAGGCATGTTGCGCTGCCTCAAGCGCGCACGATGAATCTGGCGGAGCATGCGAGCCCCAAGCGATCCCCGCCCCTGATCCACGAGGGTGCAGGGCGGTAAGGCGGTCAGCGAACGTTGGGCTGAGCGCAGACTCACTCCGCTTATCGCCACCTGTACTTCCACGTCACCCTGCTCGTTGAGTGCTTCAGCAACAGCAAAGGTATGGGCGGTGAGGCGTTGCTGAATGATGGCCGCCTGCTCGCTTCCGATGTCGACGGCCAGGCGACTCTTGCAGCGACCGCTAGCTGGCCAGCGAGCCATCACAACGAGTGTTGGGATGGGTGATTCACTCATCTTTGGCGTGGTAGCTCCTCTGGTATGACATCCAGGGTTTGCTGTTCTCCAGCTCGTTCCACAATCAGCGGCATGACCTGACCCACCTGTCCTCGGTCAACGGTCAGCTGCACTTCAGAGGGGTCGTTGACGGCGGAGCCATTCACGTTGCGGATCAAATCACAAGGCTGAATACCAGCCTTGTCTGCGGGGCTGTCCTCCACCACTTCAATCACGAGCACGCCGTTGAGCTCGGGCACGGTGCAAAGCTTGCTCGTAGCGTTGATTTCCTTGGCCAACTGGGGCGTCAGGCTCTGCAGTCGTACGCCAATAAAGGGGTGGGAGGCCTGACCAGTGCTGATGATTTGTTGGGCAATGCGCTTGGCCAAGTTGATCGGGATGGCAAAACTCAGTCCTGCGCCAGGTGCCTGGCGAATCGCTGTGTTGATGCCGATCACTTGACCGGCGGCGTTAATGAGGGGACCACCGCTGTTTCCTGGATTCACAGCAGCGTCGGTTTGGATGTAGGGGACACGCTGACCTTCACCTACGGCATTGGTTCGATCCACAGCGCTGATGATGCCGGCGGTGACCGTGTTATTGAGCCCAAGCGGATTGCCGATCGCAATGGCCCATTCACCGGGTTTCAGGTCGTTTGAGTTTCCAAGGGGTGCGACGGGTAACTTTTCAGCGACCACTCGCACCACGGCTACATCCGTCAAAGGGTCGCCGCCAAGAACGCGTCCACTGAAGCTGCGACCGTCGGGCAAGGTAATGGCCACTTTGTCTGCGCCTTCCACCACGTGCGCGTTCGTGAAGATCAGGCCGTCAGAGCGTGTAATGAATCCTGAACCTTGACCGGCTTGTTTTTGGGTGGTTGGCCCACTTCCAAACAGGTTGCCCAGTGGATTTGATACTCGTTTCACGGTGTCGATGCGTACGACCGACGGACCAACCCTTTCAACGGCTTGAACGATGACGTTGCGGCCGGGTTGCAGAGGGGCCGAACGAGGCCCATCACTCACTTCGGGCAGGGTTGCGGGTGCCTTTGCTTCTGGCTCTAAACCAAGACGTTGCCTCAAAGACGCTCCACACCCTCCCATGGTCAAGCTGACTAATCCGATCCCGATCCAGGGCAGGGATCGTGCCAGGTTGCGTGAAACGGCAGCTGCCATGCACGGAAACGTGTTGAAACTGGTCTCATTAAAGACGGGCCACTTGGCATAAGGCGCGTAGATTCGGCATTCGCAGAAGGTGAGATGTGGTGCTGACGGGCAGTGAGCTCTGGAACAAGGTGCAGCACGCTCTTCAGAGCAACCTCAGCAAGCCCACCTTTGAAACGTGGATTCGTCCTGCGCGGTGTAGCTCCTTCCAGGATCGAAGGCTCACCCTGCAGGCTCCCAATAGATTCGCCAGCAATTGGCTGCGCAAGAACTACGTCAGCACCATTGCTGAAGTGGCGCAGGAGATCACTGGTCATCCGATCGAGGTGATCGTGCTCGCTCAAGACGATGAAGAGCCGGCGGCTGGTTCGGCTCCCGAGGCGCGGGTGTCGCCTTCCAGCCAGCAGGCGTTGGCCTCAACGGGGGCTGCATTGGCTGCCCCGTCGAGCAGTGCTCCTCGGCGGCTCCCCGGCTTGAACATGCGCTATGTGTTCAATCGTTTTGTGGTGGGACCCAATAGCCGGATGGCGCATGCGGCTGCTTTGGCAGTAGCCGAGGCCCCAGGTCGTGAATTCAATCCGCTTTTCATCTGTGGAGGAGTGGGCCTAGGGAAAACCCATCTCATGCAGGCGATCGGGCACTACCGCCTGGAGATTGATCCTGAAGCGCGCGTGTTTTATGTGTCGACTGAAACGTTTACCAATGATCTGATCACTGCCATTCGTAAGGACGGCATGCAGGCTTTTAGAGACCGTTATCGGGCTGCGGATCTCATCTTGATTGATGACATTCAATTCATCGAAGGGAAGGAATACACCCAGGAAGAGTTTTTTCATACCTTCAACGCTTTGCACGATGCAGGGCGACAGATTGTGATTGCGAGTGATAGGCCACCCAGCCAAATCCCTCGGCTTCAGGAGCGCTTAATCTCTCGCTTCTCGATGGGATTAATCGCGGATATCCAGGCCCCTGATCTGGAAACTCGAATGGCGATTCTTCAGAAAAAAGCTGAGCAAGAACGCGTTGCTCTCCCTCGGGATCTAATCCAATACATCTCTGGCCGCTTCACCTCCAACATTCGCGAGCTAGAGGGAGCGCTCACTCGGGCTGTTGCGTTTTCCTCGATCACAGGAATCCCAATGACCGTTGAATCGGTGGCGCCGATGCTCGATCCCAGCGGCCAGGGCGTTGACGTCACACCGCAGCAAGTGATTGAAAAGGTCTCTGAGGTGTTCGACGTCACGGCGGATGATATGCGCAGCAGCAGCCGGCGTCGGGCGGTGAGTCAGGCGCGTCAGGTGGGGATGTTCTTGATGCGGAAAGGCACAGATTTGAGCTTGCCGAGAATCGGCGACACCTTTGGAGGTAAGGATCACACCACCGTGATTTATGCCATTGAACAAGTGGAAAAGAAGCTAGCGACAGACCCTCAACTCGCTAGTCAGGTTCAAAGGGTGAAGGATCTGTTGCAAATTGACTCTCGCCGTCGGCGTTAGGCATCAACGCCTTTCCATCCGGCTAGGTGGGATGCAGCTGATGAGCGAGCCAGTCTGCGCGCTGCAGGCAGAGCTGGATCCAAATGTTTTGAGCTGAACGGAGGCATGGGCCGAGTTCGCAACCAGAGCCCCCAACGGAACTCGTGATAAGGAATTAAGGGCTGTGGCTTGATCACTCCCTCCTGCTTCAGTTTCCAAACCAGGCTGCGGTAAGGATCATCCTGGAGGCCAAGCAATGTGGCGGGAAGGTCTTTCGCTGGCCATGGGCCATTGCCTCTGCCGTCGTGAAGGTAGAGCCACCCCTTGTTGTGTAGGGCCTGGAGCGCCTCCTCCCTGGTGTTACTCGTTAGCTCGTCGATCACATAGCCATACGTCGTGATCGTTGGAACCATTTCGAGCAAGGCTCGGAGGCGGTGATGACGATCCACCATCCAAAGCTGTCCAAGCTGATTACGTACCAAAGGCACTGGCTTGCGATTGAGATACCGACGTCGTTCTTCGGGACTTTCCTCACGGAAATCGCGTTGCCGGTTCCATACCTCAGCCATCCCCACACACATCTGTGTGGGTTGCAGTTCAGCAACGGCCACCTCAAAAAGCTTGAACCCTTTGGTGTGATCTGGTATTCGGGCGTATTCAGGAAGATGCAGAGGGCAGATCTCAATGCTGCATTCATCCACTATGCCGAGATTGTGTTGTGAATTGACTTGCTGATCACTCCTGAGCTGACTTGGCTCTGCTTGTTGGTGTGTTCGTGTACCGAAGGCTGCGGGCAAGATGTGAGAAAACAGTGAACTCCATGGAACAAAGCTTTGATCTTGTGGTCCTGGGTGCTGGGTCTGGAGGTTTGGCTGCAGCCAAACGTGCTGTCCGTTATGGAGCCAAGGTGGCGATTGTGGAGGGAGATCGCGTTGGCGGTACCTGCGTGATTCGTGGTTGCGTGCCGAAAAAGCTGCTTGTGTACGGCTCTCTTCTTTCAGAACAACTCGAGGGTGCGTCCAGTTATGGCGTGAGTGTTGAGGGGGCAACGTTTGATACGTCTGTGCTTTTGCGCAATGTTCGGCATGAGGTGGATCGCTTAAATGCACTTCACATCGAGTTTTTAGCCAAAGCTGGTGTGGAGCTGATCACAGGTTGGGGGCGTTTTCTTGACCCTCATCGCATTGGTGTGTCCAGGGCGCGCGAGGGCGAGATCGATCAGGTGCTGCAGGCCAAGCGGGTGATGATTTCAGTGGGTGGGCGCCCTTTTCGGCCGAATGTTCCAGGGGCTGAGCTTGCTTGGGTCAGCGATGACATGTTTTTGCAGGAGCGTTTTCCGGACCAAGTTGTGGTTGTGGGAGCTGGATTCATTGCTTGTGAATTTGCTGGCATCCTGCGAGGCCTTGGTGTTGGGGTGACCCAATTGGTGCGTGGCGAACAGCTTTTGCGAGGGTTTGATCGCGAACTTTCAGGAGTGGTGCAGGAGGGTATGCAGGACAAGGGCATCGACCTGCGCTTTGGACAAGGCCTTGCTGCGATTGAGGGTCAATCAAACGATTTAACTGTCGTGACCAAGAGCGGGGATCGTCTGCCCTGTGGCGGGGTCCTGTTGGCGACGGGGCGTCAACCATTTCTTTCAGGCCTGGGTCTCGAAGCTGCTGGCGTGGCGGTCGAGGGGCATCGGATCCCAGTTGATGCCGATCAAGTCACCAATCTTCCCCATGTTTTTGCGGTCGGAGACGTGACGGATCGCATTTGCTTGACCCCCGTCGCCGTGGATGAGGGGCGTGCCTTTGCAGATAGTGTTTTTGGAAGGACTCCTCGGCAGGTGAATCACAACTTGGTGGCAAGTGCTGTGTTCAGTCAGCCGGAGCTAGCCACAGTTGGCTTATCGGAGGAGGAGGCGATCGCCAAGCTCGGTGCGGATCAGGTTGTGGTTCATCGCGCGCGTTTTCGCTCCATGGCTCAGGCTTTGCCTAAACACGGTCCCCGTTGCTTGTTGAAGCTGGTCTTGGAGGTGAGCAGCGGGAAGGTGCTCGGATGTCACATGGTTGGCGAGCATGCGGCAGAAATTATCCAGATGGCTGCTATCGCCGTGGGGATGGGGGCGACCAAGGCCGATTTCGATCGCACGATGGCCTTGCACCCCACGGTTTCAGAGGAGTTTGTGACGATGGCCTGATCCCTCCATTAAGCAAGAGAACTAGAAGTCCTTGTTGTGCTTTATGCGCCCTTTCGTTTGAGCTGTCTCCAGTAGCGAGCTGCTTGCACCGTGATGAGCACAACAACGGCTGGCAGCACAACGCAAACCATGATGAGACGGAATTCGTCTGACCAAGACGACAGCCCAGTGCGGGGAAGAACGTTGTCAGTGATGTACAGAACGTATAAAGCCACCAGCAAGCCACCCTCAAGTCTGCTGATTCGACCTTTGGTCCAGAAGATTGGCAGGCAAGCCAGGCTGGTCAGAATCATCACAGGCATGTCGTCATGGATTAAATCCGGCGTGACATTCAGACCTCTTGCTCCTGCCGCCAAGGCACCCCCAGCAAGGACGAGAAGAAGATTTAAGAGACAGCTACCCACAACGTTGCCGATGGCGAGATCGGTTCTCCCTCGCAATGCGGCGACCAGCGAGGTAATTAACTCAGGCATGGAGGTGCCAGCCGAAACAATCGTGAGTCCGATCACTGCCTCACTCACACCGAGGTTTAAGGCAACGGCGCTGGCTCCTTTAACAAGAAGTTGGGCGCCGAAGCCAAGAACAACGATGCCAACCAACAGTCGAATCGTTGCTTTGATCCAGCCCTGTTTGGCGGTTCCCAAGTCGATCTCTGGTTCGGCAGGCTCCATCTCCTCTGGTTCCTCCCTTGCGGTTCGGATCTCCCAGACGGTGTTGATTACAAGAGCCAGCAACAGAGCAACACCTGATTGCCAGGTCACGCGTCCCGCGGATGCCATCCCCCAAGCAGCAGCCGACACGGCGAGCAGAAGGGGGACATCCCTTCTCACTAAGCGGCTTTCCACTCTCAGGGGAAGAACGAGGGCGCTGCAGCCGAGCACGACCAACACATTGAAAATGTTGCTTCCCACCACGTTGCTGACGGCGAGCGCATCAGCCCCTTTCAACACCGAACTGATGCTTACAAAAAATTCTGGCGCGCTGGTGCCAAGCGAAACCACTGTCAGGCCAATCACCAGCTGAGGGACGCCGAGGATGACGGCGAGAATTACCGCACCTTCTACGAATAACTCTCCACCTCCAAAGAGGAGTCCGATTCCCACCAAGAGCTCGAGGGTAGAGATCAGAAAGTCAGGCATCGACTCCGTGCTGTTTAGAGACCATTTTCCTTGCCAGCCTCAACGGACTTCTCTGTGAAGAGGCTTAGCATCATTCAACTTCAAGGACGAGACTCTGGTGCTCCTGAATTACATCAGCACCCGCAACATCCGGGGTGATGCCTTTGGTGGGCTAACCGCAGCTGTGGTTGCACTTCCAATGGCGCTGGCTTTTGGAGTGGCTTCTGGTGCTGGTGCGGCAGCAGGGCTCTGGGGTGCTGTGATTATTGGCCTGGTGGCGGCACTGTTTGGCGGGACATCCACGCTGATCTCTGAGCCCACTGGTCCGATGACGGTGGTGTTCACTGCGGTGATTCTCAATTTCACCAGCCAAATCCCAGACCGAGCGACAGCGTTGGCTCTGGCTTTCATGGTCGTAATGCTCGCTGGCCTTTTCCAAATCCTGTTTGGGCTGTGTCGATTAGGCAGATACATCACGATGATGCCTTACACCGTGATTTCAGGCTTTATGTCTGGCATTGGTGTGATTCTGGTCATTCTTCAGTTGGCCCCATTTTTGGGACAGAGCAGTCCAACTGGTGGTGTGATCGGGACGCTAACCAGTCTTCCTCAATTGATTTCGGGCGCACAACCACTGGAGTTTTTATTAGCTCTGATTACCTTGCTAATCCTTTGGTTTACCCCTGAAAACTGGAAGCGTTTTTGTCCTCCCCAGCTTCTCGCTCTTGTAGTGGGAACAATTCTTTCACTCACAGTATTTGCGAATGTGGGATTGAGCCGAATTCCAGAGTTTTCAGCTGATTTTCCTAGTTTTCAGCCCCCTACCTTTTCAGCAATCACTCCAGATTTACTTCGATTAATGGTAGTGAATGGAGCTGTGTTGGGCATGCTCGGTTGCATTGATGCCCTGCTTACTTCTGTTGTGGCAGACAGTCTGACGAGGACGGAACACAATTCTAATAAAGAATTAATAGGACAGGGCTTGGGGAATTTGGTGTCTGGTTTGTTTGGTGGCTTGCCAGGCGCCGGCGCCACGATGGGAACGGTTGTCAATATTCAGGCAGGTGGCCGTTCTGCTCTTTCAGGAATTGTTAGAGCGATCATCTTGATGCTTGTCATTTTGGTGGCAGCACCGTTGGCTTCGCGCATTCCCTTGGCGGTGCTTGCAGGTATTGCTCTCAAGGTTGGATTTGACATTATCGACTGGAGTTTTTTAATGCGTGCTCATCATCTATCGATGAAGGCGGCATGCATCACCTATGGAGTGATTGGACTCACGGTTCTTGTTGATCTGATTTGGGCGGTCTTTATTGGAGTTTTTGTCGCCAATGTTTTAACGATTGAACGCATGACGGCCCTTCAGTCCAAGGGCGTGAAGACGATTAGTACGACCGATGATGATGTGACTCTTCCGCTTGAAGAACAAGCACTGCTCGATCGAGCTTCTGGACGATTGTTGCTCTTTCAGCTCACCGGTCCAATGATTTTTGGTGTTGCTAAAACCATCAATCGTGAGCACAACGCGATTGAGGCCTGTGAAGCTGTTTTGTTTGATCTCAGCGAAGTCTCTCACCTTGGAGTGACTGCCTCACTAGCGCTTGAGAATGCGATTAAGGAGGCTGTCGAGGTGGGACGTTCGGTTTATGTGGTGGTCTTGCCAGGCGCAACTCGTAAGCGTTTGGAGAAACTTAAGTTGCTAGCCCTTCTTCCTGAGAATCATGTCAGCGCAAATCGCTATGAGGTGTTGCTGAATGCAGTGAATCAATTGCCTGCGCTTCAGGAGATGTCTTCTTAGATGAGCTTCGCGGATCGTCTGGTCATGCGTCGTCCGGATGACTGGCATGTCCATCTCCGAGATGGGCCCATGTTGGAAGCGGTGCTGTTTGCAACGGCCAGAGTGTTTGGAAGAGCGGTTGTGATGCCGAATCTTCGCCCCCCTATTACCACCGTTGGAGCGGCTCGAAGGTATCGCAAGAGGATCGAGGACGCGCTGAGCGAGGGCTTGGTTTTTACACCGTTGATGACTGCGTATCTGACGGATGACCTTGATCCAAATGAGTTGGAGAGAGGTTTTGTTGAGGGGGTGTTTGCAGCAGCGAAGCTCTATCCAGCCAATGCAACAACCAATTCAGCGGATGGTGTGAGCGATCTGGTTTTGATTGCGCCTTTGCTGGAAAGGATGGAGGCGATCGATATGCCCTTGCTGATCCATGGAGAAGTCACCGATCCAGACGTGGATGTGTTTGATCGGGAGGCGGTTTTTATTGAACGGCATCTCATCCCTTTGCGTGAGCGTCACCCTGGATTGCGGATTGTTTTAGAGCACATCACCACAGAGCAAGCTGTGGATTACGTGGCCAATGGAGACCAACGTTTGGCGGCCACAATCACGCCCCATCACCTCCATCTCAACCGCAATGCGATGTTTGTGGGTGGCTTGAAAAGCGATTTTTACTGTCTTCCTGTAGTCAAGAGAGAATGTCACCGTCGCGCTTTGGTGAAGGCGGCGACGAGCGGCCTTCCTTGCTTCTTCCTCGGGACGGATTCAGCCCCCCATCTCCGCTCGGGTAAAGAGTCTGCCTGCGGTTGTGCCGGGATTTTCAACGCCATGCACGCCATTGAGAGCTATGCCGCTGTGTTCGAACAGGAGGGTGCACTGGATCGCTTGGAGGCTTTTGCAAGTGAATTTGGTCCGCGCTTCTACGGTTTGCCCTTAAACACTGACACCATTGCGTTGGTGCGTCAGACGCAGATCGTGCCCCAGCAGCTCACTCTTCCTCCAGGCGGTTTAGAAGAATTGGACTCAGGAGAAGCGCCTGTTTTGTTTCATGCCGGTGAGTCTTTGGCTTGGTCTGTTGACTTGATGGATCGGGCTTAGGGAATCTGCATCAAGTTCAACACCTCTTAAGCACCTCGAAGACACATTGAATTGAATCTGGGATATCAGGCCACCTTCTGTTTTCAGCTCGTATTTTTGGAATTTGTGATCTGTTTAGACCACGTCTTGACTGATGGGGGCGGGGGGACTTGAACCCCCACAGACATTTCTGCCCAAACGATTTTAAGTCGCGTGCGTCTACCGATTCCGCCACGCCCCCGCGTGCCATGGCTCGCTCCGACATCTTAGATTCACCCCAACCAGGTCGTCTTCTGTGTCCATCGAGAATCTCCTGTCTTCGGTCTCCTTAGACACGCTGCTTGTAATCGGTGGCTATGCCGCTTTGGGTGGCCTCTACTTAGTAGTCATGCCACTCGCACTCTTCTTTTGGATGAATTGGCGTTGGCACGTCATGGGGAAAATTGAGCGCTTCTCTGTGTATGGGCTGGTTTTCTTCTTCTTCCCAGGAATGATTGTGTTCGCACCATTCCTTAATCTCCGCCTCAGCGGTCAAGGGGAGGTTTAGTTCTTGACGCGTGCCGGTGTTCTCAAGCTTGGTCTAGGTCTTTTACTCGCTGGGGGTGTTGGCTTTTGGCTGTTTAAGGCCGCAGGATTTGAGGGGTTTTCAGCGGGAATCGCTGCTGAGGCCGTGTTGGTGGTGATTGTCGTGGGCTGGACAGGCTCCTACCTGTTCAGGGTGGTGACGGGGCAGATGACGTACATGCAGCAGCGACGCCGCTACAGAAAGGAGTACGACCAACTCACAACCGATCAGCTTCAGGCTCGTTTTGATGCTTTAAGTCCGGATGAGCAGCAAGCCCTGCTCGCCTCTCTCAATTTGGATGAGTCTGAATCGGAACAGACCACAGAACCGTAGGCTCCGTTAATCAGACCCTCTGCTTTCTGTGACGGAACAACTTTCCAGGATTGAAGCGGTTTTCTCCCGAACGGCTCAGGAACAACGCATGGCATTGATGCCATTTCTGATGGCAGGGGATCCAGATCTAAGTGCAACCGCTGAAGTGCTCCTGAGCCTTCAAGCCAATGGCGCTGACATTGTGGAGCTTGGCATCCCCTACACGGATCCATTGGCTGATGGGCCTGTGATTCAGGCTGCTGCCTTTCGGGCCTTGGCGCAAAAGACCACGCCAGCGAAAGTGATCGAGATGTTGGCTGGCTTGAAAGATCAGCTCAGCATGCCTGTGATTCTGTTTACCTACACCAACCCGCTCCTCAATCGAGGACCGGAGCGCTTCTTTGCGGAAGCTGCTGCTGCTGGTGCTGCAGGCTTAGTGGTGCCTGATCTTCCTTTAGAGGAAGCAGAGAGATTGTCGCCTTTGGCTGCAAGGTTTGGATTGGATTTGGTCTTACTCGTTGCACCAACAACACCACAAAATCGCATGCAGAGGATTGCTGAATCCAGTCGTGGGTTCACGTATTTGGTGAGTGTGACCGGTGTGACCGGAGAGCGCGTCAAGCTCCAGGATCGCGTAGCGACTTTGGTCAGCGATTTAAAGGCCTGTAACAGCGGTCCGGTGGCTGTTGGGTTTGGGATTTCTGGCCCTGAACAAGTTTTGCAAGTGAAACAGTGGGGGGCTGATGGTGCAATTGTTGGCAGTGCTTTGGTTAAACGAATTGCTGCTGCATCGCCAGGGAATGCTGCACTAGAAGCGGGAGAGTTTTGCCGGCAACTTAGGGAGGCTGCTGGATGATCTGGCTAGCGGATAGATGCTGTTGTTGCAACGGGATCGAATCGAAGGCTCCTTAAGGAAATCGTCAATAACGATTCAATGAATACAAGTAGTTTGTGCACCTAAAAGATGCCATTCTATCGCTAACAAAATACTTAAAGAGGGATGGACCAATGGCACGTTTTGTTCTTTGGGGAACATATTGTGATGGCGCACTTCAAAAGCGTGAGCCTTTTCGCGATGAGCATCTTGCTGGACTGCGTGAGCTCAAAGAACAGGGAATATTAATCACGCTGGGCCCTACAGAAGGCAGCACGCACGTGTTTGCGATTTTTGAATCAGACAGTAAAGCAAGCGTTTGTGCTCTGCTTGAACAAGACGTGTATTGGCGTGAAGGGATTTGGACTCAGTTGGATGTTTATCCCTGGGTCCAGGCATTTTGAGCTTGTTGCCAAACCCATTCGGCCACAATCACATCCCCTCCCTCACCAAGGGCATCGGCGTAACCACTCATTTGTCCGATTCCTGCTCGGGCGACTTGCGCGATGGCCTCACTGCTATCGAGTCCACGCTTTGTCAAAGCTTTGATCTTCAGTGTGCGGCCTCGACGAATAATGTTTTCGCCATTGGGGTGGCAGCTCGCGCAATTGTTTTGAAATAACGAGGCTCCAGACTCAACGGCAAGTGCTGTTGACGGCCACAAGAGCATCACGGCAAGCAGGATTGATGAGAGGAGTCGAATCATGCTCACAGAGGGTGGTAGAGCAATAGTTTGCTGCCTTGTTTGGCGGCATGCTGATGCTTGTCTCGATTGTTGGCAGGATTAGAGAATTGATGGACGTTCCAGTTGGCCGAAAAGGATCTTCAGCGATTCCTGCAGAAGGTGAATCATCTGAATGGCTTGGTTCAGTCACTTCACGAGCATCCTGAGCGACGTCGGCAGCTCGCTGCTTGTGACGATCACAACTCAGTGGTGAAACTTGCCCGTTCCTGGGGGTTTGAGATCGCTCGACGATGGGGGGATGGAGAGGGGGCAGCCCTTGATAGGCCGTCTAACAACTTGTTTCTTGGGCAGGATTTAGATCCTGGAGAGGAGCAAGAGCGGATGCTTTGCCAAGGTCCTGATTGGCGGTTGATGCGGATCGAGTCGTGCGCGGCTTCCAGCCCCGAAGGGTTCTGGTACGACCAGGCTGAAAACGAGTGGCTGACCCTGATGCGTGGCAGTGCCAGATTGCAATTCAAGGATCCCGATGAATGGCTCGATCTCAGCGTGGGTGATCAGCTCTTGATTCCAGCCCATCGTCGCCACCGCCTGGTGAGGACAGATCCGCATCCTGGGACGCTATGGCTCGCTCTGTATTGGCCTGTGAACTCCACTCCTCCTGTCTTGCCGCTGAATCAAGAGGGGTTGAGCGTTTGACGAGCCAGTAGGAGCCAGCAAGGGCAATCGAAGCGATACCAAGCCCAATAAGGAGTTGCGGTTTGTTTTCCGATCCTGCAGGTAAAACAATCACTTTTCGGGCAACAGCCGTTAGAGCTGTTACCAGAACGAGTTCAATCTGGATGACATGTTTTCTGAGGTAGCTGGTGACGTTCTGAAGGACTTCCAGGGCAATCAGGACGGTTAGCAGATCTCCAAGAATTTTGATGAGCCCATCACCGAGCCAATAGGAATTGCTATCGGTGTCAATCAGCGCAAGGCTGACTCGGATGGTGAGTTGAGTCAGGGCCGCCACAATCACCACGGCTGTGATGACCGTGAGCAGCTTGGCTACTTGTTGCTCTGCGGAGTCAACGAGCAGTAGGAAAGTTCGACGCTTGCGACGGGCCTGAGGCACGGCTGATCAGTTGGTGAATGGGTTGTAGTAAGGCTTGGCAGGGGTCGTACCTGCTGGGTTTTCGATCTTGGTATCACAGGTGATCGAACCGTCGTCTCCCGTCACGCAATCAGTTGGAACCACAGTGCTGCCCTGCCCTGAACGGCTATTGGGACCTAGTAACCATGTTTCAGTTTGAGCCTGCGCAATCTGGGGCGCAACAACACAAAGACCAGCACCAGCCATGAGTCCGACGCTGAAGACGAGGGAAGCGGATAAACGCAAGGCAGCAAGGCATCTGGTACTACTTTGCCTGTGATCTCGTTTAGTTGCCGCGATCGTCGCGGATTTCGCGCAGAAGGAGATCGAGTTGGCCAAATGGATCAGTTTCTGTCGTTAAGTCTCCTGCGGAGGCGCTGGCATGGGCTGGGGCATTGTTGATCCAATCGGCTTCGATGCTGCAGAGCTTCGCTGCGACACGGGGGAGCCCTCCGAGGCGATGCTCCATTTCAAGCACTTGCATCAGAGCGGGCATGCGAGTTGAAGTCGCTCGGAGGCTACGGCGAAGATCGGCTTGGGTTCGACCCTGCTGTTTCAGCCAATCCTTCAGAACTAAGGCCAGTTCTTCCTCAACGTCGGGAGACCAGGGATTCATGAGCGTCCGAGGGGAAACCATCGATCCAGTCTGCGTTGTGCCCGTAGACGGATGTCTGGTGTGATGTGTTTGCTGCATAAACCGATCACAGCTGTCAAGGCAACAAGGTCATCGCTAAACCCCGCGACAGGAAGAAAGTCGGGAATGAGGTCGGTTGGTATGAGCAGGTAGGTCAGCCCTGCCAGCATGGTGAGCCTGGCTTGAGGAGGAGTGGCCTGATCCAGCACCATCTCAAGGGCTTCGAGGGCTGGAGCCGCAATCGTTCTTCCCGCGCGCCTGAGCAACCGTTGAAAAGCTCCCTCATCGATGACGGAGCTGTCGATCACGTCAGCTTCAAAAACGGAATCGGTGCCAGAAGAGGCATCAGTCATGAATGATGCAGCGTTGAGCAGTCAAGGCGCCTCCACTATCACTTAATTCGCTGGGTTCTTAGTAGGCGGGTTCCACCAAACCATGTTGGATGCTGGTTTTACGCAGTTTGCGCAATGCCCTTTGCACCACCTGGCGGCAATATTCTCTGCTGCAATTCATCTGTCGAGCAACTTCGGCAAGGGTGCGCCACTCGTGGCTTCCATCAAGCCCAAACCGAAGCATGACGATGGTTCTCTCTTTTGGAGTCAGGTTCGAATTGTCGAGCAGCTTCCAGGCGGAGTCTGTGCGCTCAGCAATTTCAGCTCGCTCCATCGGTGGGATTTCGTCGCTTGGCAGCACATCCACCAATTCCGATGGATCGGATTTCGACTTCACCACACCCTGAAGGCTCACCGTGACACTGCGAAGTTCACAGCCCAACAAGTCCTCGACTTCGCTGATCGGCAGCTTCATGCTTTCGGCCAATAGCTCCGCGGATGGGGCAAGTCCATTGCTTTGCATGAGACGCGCTTTGGCAGCACGTAATTTCGTCAGTTTTTCATTGACATTTACAGGGATACGAATCGTTCTGCTTTGCGTAGAGAGGGCGCGGTTCAAGCCTTGACGAATCCACCAATAGGCGTAGGTAGAAAAACGATGGCCTCGGGTGGGATCGTATTTTTCAACAGCTCTGGTCAGTCCGAGAGTGCCCTCTTGGATGAGGTCAAGAAGATCAAGTCCCTTGCCTTGATAACGCTTTGCAAGATTGACAACCAGCCTTAAATTGGCCGTAATCATTTGATTTTTCGCCTTTTCTCCTCGCTTGATTGTGCGTTTCTCTTCGTCGTTGTAAACGCATGCATCTCCTTCTCCACCTGCCATCGTGCAGCGCCCGGTGAGAGTTGCCATGGCCTGCACCTTGCGGCCCAGGGTTAATTCCTGCTCAGGCGTCAACAGTTGATGCCGACCTATTTCGCCGAGAAAAGCACTCAGAGAACTCACCATCTGTGACTCCTGATTTTCTTGAACTTAGGGCGAAAGTCTTTCTATCCAGATTGCGTAATAAAGACTGCGGAATTTATATTTATACCTTAATTCATCTTTTTATCGTTTTTCATTATTGCTCCTGATTTCTTTTTGTTGCGCGCTGGTCAGAGGCCTGCAGGTGGTCCTTACCCCAGCGCGAGTGGCAAGCCAGCAGCTACGGTCAGCCCCACTGAATCATTTGTTATGCAGCTGGCCACTTTGCTGACTCCAGAAATCGCCAAAAGCGCTGGTGTGGCCTATGTGCACTACCTAAGTTTCATGCTTTGTTTTGCCGCTCTCGTCGTGGAGCGTCGCTTATTGCGTCCAGACCCCGATCGTCGGGCAGCCACGGCGATGGTGATCACCGACGTCATCTACGGGATCGCCGCTTTGGCACTGCTGATTAGTGGCATTTTTCGTGTCCTGTATTTCGGGCAAGGCAGCGAGTTCTACACGACCAATCCCTTGTTCTGGTGGAAGATCGGTCTGTACCTATCCGTGGGTGCTTTGTCGTTGTATCCCACAGTGACTTACATCCTCTGGGCGATTCCTTTGCGCAAGGGAGAACTCCCCAAGGTGTCTGAGGCGCTTGCTACCCGCTTGGGCTGGATTGTCAACATTGAGCTGGTGGGATTTGCTCTGGTGCCTTTTTTGGCAACACTGATGGCTCGTGGTGTCGGACTGCCGGCGTCGTGATGTAAATCATGCAAGTTGACCCCTGTCCTCCAGTTCAGGCTCAGCAGATCAGGCCCGATTCGTTGCGACGTAGTGATCTGACCAATGCGCCTGGGTATGGCTCCAGATTGGCGATTAGCTCATCTGGATTCCCTGTTTTGCCGCGCTGGTGCGTCTGGGTTCAGCCAGCCGAAAGCGCTGAGCCCAATCGCTGGGAAAGGCGATGGTTCGGCGCTGTTGATCGTGCTCTCGATGAGTGGTCTGCTGTTTTGCCGATTATCCGGGTTGACGATCCTGAGCGGGCTCATGTCCGAGTGGAACGTCGCAGGCCGCCCCGGCGACGTCTGGCTGATGGATGGCGAGCAAGCAATGGCAGAAGCGTGCTTCAGGTGTTGGAGGTGCAACGGCAGGGGGTGTGGCGTCTTGAGCCCCTAGTCACTGTGATGGTGTCACCTGAGTTGAGATCTGAGTCTCAACAGGCCACAGCGCTTCATGAGTTAGGGCATGCGTTCGGACTGTGGGCCCATAGCTTGGTGCCGAGTGATGCGATGGCACCTGTCCAAGGAGCCTCCCCGGTGTTGAAGTTGTCTCCCCGTGATCAGCTCACCCTGGAGTGGATGCGACAGCAGCCGAGTCGATTTGGTTTGCCTTTGCCTCCGAGGCCTTAGGAACGCCTTGGCGCTCCCCGGCGGCTGGCCAGAACGGCTTGGACATCCCTCCAGCTGACGTTGTGATGGGCTAGAGCCACCTGGAGGTGAAAAATTAAATCAGCCGCTTCACCTGCGATTTCGTTGGCGTTGTTGTCTTTGCATGCCATCACAAATTCTGCGCTTTCTTCGCCGATTTTTTTGAGAATTCGATTGTCACCCCCTTCAAGCAATCGATTGGTGTAACTCCCTTCATCTGGGCAGTTCCGCCGATCTTCAATCACTCGCATCAATTCGGTGCAGGCATCGGCTGGTGGGGGTGCTGCCTCGGGTCCTCCTTGGCTAGGTACTGGACCATCGTCATAAAAACAGCTGCGTGCTCCTGTGTGACAGGCCACATCGCCGGCTTGTTCGATCGTGAGGAGCAGCACATCAGCGTCGCAGTCGTAGCGAAGGCCCTTGAGACGTTGGATGTGACCACTGGTCGCTCCCTTATGCCACATCTCTTGTCGAGACCGGCTCCAGTAGTGCACTTCACCAGTACTCATTGTGAGTTCCAGTGCTGCACGATTCATCCAGGCCTGCATGAGGATGGCTCCGTCTAGCCAGTCTTGAGCGATCGCAGGAATTAGCCCCTTGTCATTGAAGCGGAGTTCGTCAATGAAGGCGACATCAGCGGCTGGCATCGGGCCTCGGTGCATGTAGATGTAGACAAGGTCAATTCTCCCGCAGTGTGCTCCCTCATTCGAGCTGATGTTTCTGCCTCCCGCCGGCTTCACCTGCAGCAAGCATTTCGAGGGGTATCCCTGCTGTCATAGGCAGTGGCAACACTCCGGACATTGTCATTTCGTCCATGGCTACAGCCGCAGCTTCACGTTTTGGTTTGCCGCCAAAGAGCTGGATATTTGTGGCTTTGTGGTGGATTTCTCAAGCTTGCGTCCCTTAGAGAAGCAGTTGAGAGATCAGTTTGATCACACTTTTTTGGTCAACCAAGATGATCCTTTGCTGGAACAGTGGAGATCTCTGCATGCGCAGGGAGCCCTAGACCTTCGGGTGATGAAAAATGTAGGAATGGAAAATACAGCACAATTATTGTGGAACTGGGCCAATGAACTCCTGAACGAACGTGATCTTGGTCGAACCTGCTGTTGGAAAGTAGAAGCAAGAGAAAATGTTAGTAATGAAGCAACATATTCTTTAGTACCCGAGTGGTTTGAATCTCCGAACTCGGAGAACTCTACTTCTGCTGCTATCTAATGCCTCTCATTGCTTGAATAGTATTGATCGTGAATTTATTGTTAATTAATTCATTAAAAGGGCCACAAGATTCAGGATGTTTAAGTTTAATCTTTGCTATTCCGAATTCTTAGGATCGTCTCTGCCAATTTAAGCGTTCTTTTAGAGCAGGCTTAGGCGTTCTTCTTTGACTTGGATTTGAACGCTGCTGCCTTCCTCATAAGCACCGGCGAGGATTGCTTTTGCAATGGGTGTTTCCAGCTCGCGCTGAATGGCTCGTTTGAGGGGCCTCGCTCCATAGACGGGGTCATAGCCGGCATTGGCTAACCAGTCGGTGGCCTCTTCGCTGATGTTGAGTTCCAGCTTGCGCTCGTTAAGGCGTTGTCGTAACCGTTCCACTTGTAGAGCAACGATTTGGCGCAATTCATCGCGACGAAGACTGTGGAAAATGATGGTGTCGTCGATTCTATTTAGGAATTCTGGGCGGAAGTGGCTGCGTAGCGCTTCATTCACCCGACTCTCCATCTCTTGATGTTGGTTGTCATCACCTCCTAAGTCGAGGATGGATTGACTGCCGATGTTGCTCGTAAGAATTAGCACTGCATTGGTGAAATCAACAGTGCGGCCTTGGCCGTCGGTGACGCGACCATCATCCAGGATCTGGAGCATCACATTGAAGACATCCGGATGAGCTTTTTCGACTTCATCGAACAAGATCACTGCGTAGGGTCTGCGCCGCACAGCTTCTGTGAGCTGTCCTCCAGCTTCATATCCCACATATCCGGGAGGTGCTCCGATCAATCGGCTCACCGTGTGTTTCTCCATGTACTCCGACATGTCGATGCGAACCAAGGCGTCTTCGCTATCAAACAGTTGGGCCGCCAAGGCTTTCGAAAGCTCTGTTTTACCCACTCCGGTGGGGCCTAAAAATAAAAAACTGGCGATGGGTTGATTTGGATCGCTAAGACCAGCTCTGGATCGCTGAATGGCGTCGGCTACTGCCGTGACTGCTTGGTGTTGTCCCACCACACGTTCATGGAGTTGGTCTTCGAGTTTGAGTAGTTTTTCCATTTCGGATTGCACAAGCTTGGCAACGGGAATTCCTGTCCACTTCGCAATCACCTCAGCGATGTCGTCTTCGCTGACCTCCTCTCTGAGCAGTGATTTTTCGGCAGTGTCATCGGTTTCTGCCAAGGCTTGTTCCTGGGCTTGCAGTTGCTTTTGGAGTCCAGCGAGCGTTCCGTATTCCAACTCTGCAGCCTTGTTGAGGTCATAACTCCGCTTGGCTTGTTCAACCTGTAGCTGCACGCGTTCGATCTCTTCCTTTAGAGCAGAGAGCTCATCAATGGCACCTTTTTCTTGCTGCCATTGAGCATTGAGGGTGCTCTGCTGTTCAGATAAGTCGGCAAGTTCTCGTTCCAATCGCTGCAGTCGCTCTTGACTAGCCGCATCGGACTCGCGTCCTAGCGAAAGCTTTTCCATTTCCAGCTGCAGGATTTTGCGATCGATTTCGTCGATCTCTTCTGGTTTGGAGGTGATTTCCATCTTGAGCCTGGCGGCTGATTCATCGACAAGGTCGATCGCTTTGTCTGGAAGGAAGCGATCGGCGATGTATCGACTACTCAAAACAGCTGCTGCGACAAGGGCGCTGTCAGCAATGCGGACGCCATGGTGCACCTCGTAGCGCTCTTTCAGTCCACGCAAAATTGAAATGGTGTCTTCGACGGTGGGTTGATCGACCAGCACTTGCTGAAAGCGACGCTCGAGTGCAGGGTCTTTCTCAATGTGTTGCCGGTGCTCATCAAGGGTGGTGGCTCCGATGCAGCGCAGTTCGCCTCGCGCAAGCATGGGCTTCAACAGGTTGCTGGCGTCCATGGCGCCCCCGGTGGCACCTGCACCCACCACGGTGTGGATTTCATCGATGAACAAGACAATTTGTCCCTCGGAGTTGGTGACTTCCTTGAGCACGGCTTTCAGTCGCTCCTCGAATTCCCCGCGATATTTGGCTCCAGCGATTAGCGCTCCCATATCAAGGGCAATCAGCTGACGATTTTGCAGTGCCTGAGGCACATCCCCGTTCACGATGCGTTGGGCTAGCCCTTCCACAATGGCTGTCTTGCCCACCCCTGGTTCACCAATCAGGACAGGATTGTTTTTGGTGCGACGGCTGAGAATTTGAATCGTTCGCCTGATTTCTTCATCGCGACCGATCACGGGATCGAGCTTGCCGTCGCGGGCAGCGCTGGTGAGATCGCGACCGTATTTTTCGAGAGATTCGTAGGTCCCCTCGGGGTTTTGGTCGGTCACTTTCTGACTGCCACGCACGGCATTAATAGCGGTTTTTAAACGTGAGGTATCGGTTCCAGCTTGGCTGAGAAGTTGACGGCCACAGCGGCCATCGTCTGCGAGGGCCAGCAGCAGATGCTCAATCGAAATAAAGCTATCGCCATAACTTTGTTTCAGCGTTTCAGCCCGATCGAGCAAGCCATTGAGGTCCTTTCCTAGAAACACCGAGTCAGGGGCGTTGGTGAGTGATGGCTGCTGACTGAGATAAGTGTCTACAGCCGTTTGGAGCGCTGGTGTCGAAACCCCTGCCTTGTCGAGGATTCGCCCCGCCAAGCCTTCTTGGTCCAACAAAGCCCTCAACAGGTGCTCACTTTCAAGCTGTTGATGCCGGCGGTTCTGGGCCAGCTGCTGGGCGGACATGATCGCGGCCCAGGCTTTTTCGGTGAACTGTTCAGCTGTCGGTTGCATGCTTCTGTCTACGTATTAATGATTGAAACCGTATGTGGATCTTTTGTCTTTGTAGAGCGGAGAACCGATCCAGATCTGTCGGACTTTGCGCCAGTCTGCGGCTTACCGACCTGCACTTGTAGGGTCAGCCGACTCTTCTCGATAAGTGGGACATAAGGATGGCAACTGATCCAGCTCTGCTGACAGCTCTCGTGGAGCGTGTTCATGCCGTGTACGGAGCCCAACTCAGTGATGTGGAACGCAAGTGCTGGACAGTGGTGCACGAACATCTCCATGGCGCCATGCCTACGGAATACGATGTCCGTGAGATTGACGAGGATCTTTATCTTGCGTTGTTGGAGGCAGTTCGCAGCTGATTTCAACTCCCTTTAAGAACTGAATGGAGTTGTCTCAACGAATGACGCGTTACCAACATCCGGCATGCATTCCAATGTCCATAACCGTGAATCAATGGTTTGTGGCATTGCGTTGTTCGTACCCAAACCTAAGGAGTGATCTCAGCTTTTACATTATAAATGTGAATAGAATTTTTGGAAAAATAGAGTTATTGGAAACTCAATGATTGAGCTGTATTGATTTGTTGGTGTAGAGATGCTTAAAGCTGGCAATTGCTTCTCTTTGGTTTTTTTGATCAAAGAGATTTTTCTGTCTTCAAGTCCTTGATTTGGGGTGACCAGATGGATAACCATTCAAAGCATTTGCCTGTTTGTCGCTTGCGAAAAATTCGTGCCATCTGCTGAGCGCTTCTTGGCGTTGACCAATTGGGCGGGATGCCATGATCAGTCCCGCTTCCACAAGTGCGCCTGAGCCAGCCTCAGGCATTTCTAAGCGCACTTGCTGTAGGGCTTCATCGTGCTCGGTTCGCCAGGTCTCGCCATTGTTTTGATACTCCTCCCAGGCCTGGGAATAGGTCATTTCGCTTGGGCTTGGGCGGTTGCTGATGTCAGCCATCTCTCTCGCTCTGGTATCACTAACTCAACCTTAGTCAATCATTGCTTAGGTAAAGACCGTGTCATTCGGTCTTGATTCTTCCATGTGTCTACCGCTACTTGTTTAAAAGTTTGATATTTGCGGTATAGGAAATCACTGTATGAGATTGATGTGCCTTGTCTTGACCTTGAATTGAGTTGTATTAAATTATTTCTTGTAGCAATGATCATTTGATGCTGCTATCTGTAGGAACATTGTGCAATGTTATTGATTAGGGTCTTTGTTGATCCTGATGGTATACCCGGGACTCATGTCCCCTAAGCTCAACAAGTCTGAAGAGAAGGCTCCGAAAGTCTCCTTCATGCTTGCCCCAAATCTCCAATCTCCATATTCCGTTGTCGGCTGTGCCAATGCAGCGGCTGTTGACGCTTCAACCCTTTTTAAGACGTTCCGTGTGTTGATCGTCATCCTTGTCTGGTACATGATGCTGTTCTTGGTAAGTGAATCAGATCATTCAAGAACGTATCAGTTGTATAGAAGATGATGCTCTTGGTTGAGTGAGCTATTAGCCTAAGGAAAAGATTATTGAATTCGATGAATCCTAAACAAGTTGGGGCTCTTCGCCGGGCTGGTATTTACTTTGTCGTTGGCTATGGAGGCTTGGTTCTCATTAACAACAGCGGACTGGAGCTTGACAACATGTGGATTGCTTACTTGCCGATGTTTATTGCTGTTTATTTTTTCTCACGTTGGGCTGATGCCAAAATTGAGAGTCGCTCAACCAACCCATCTGACGATTAATTTCTTGATATTGCCTAGTGGTGACATGCTGCTCTGAAGCGTTCGGCATTGCTCGTGGCCGCATGCTTGGTTTTGCGGCCAGAGACACGTTTACGCCAGCTACGGAAGGATCCTGGTTTTAATGTCTGGCGCATCAAGCTGATCACATCTTTCTCCATGAGACCAAACTGATATTCAATGGCTTCAAACGGTGTGCGGTCTTCCCACGCCATCTCAATGACCCGATCCAATTGTTCGCTGGTCATTGCATTCGCTTTGATCAACGCCTGACGTCCCTACAGATGCTCCACGCTAATGGTGAGATTTGTACCTCGTGATCTGGAGGTTTGTCTGGTTATTGGATGGTGCTTTGCTCGAACCACTTGCTGATGGTTTCGGCTTGAGCATCTTGGTTGAGGTCGTCTAGGCACAGTGAAAAGCCAAGGCGCTTGCCAAGCTCAACGATGTCTTTTGTTTCGCTACAGCCGTTGAGCTCACGCTGAAGAGCCGGACTTCGTTCTGCAGCATGCAAGAAGTCTTTCCAACCCTCTCGGCTCATCGCTGCCAGCCTTTCTCAGCCTTCAGTTCTACGTAGGCGGCTACATCAATAATGTCTTGCTCGCTCAACTTTCCTACAAACGAGGGCATCGCATTTTTTCCATTTTCAATTTGGTGCTCGATGGCTTCAATGTGATCGTCGCCGTACTCATTGAGATGAGCTTGCAGATCGCTTTGACTCAACGTTCTGGATGCACTGATCACGTTGCCACCACCCATATGACATGCCGCACAATTCGCAGAAAAGAGCTGGCCTCCATGTTCGAGGTCAACGGCAGGAGTGCTGGCCGCAAATGCAGCTGAAACTCCCAACAGATTGAGGCTGATGCTGAGCACCAATGCGAACACGGAAATGGACTTGGGCATCACCACCAGCTTTGCTTTCTCAAACCCTATCCATTTCGGAACCCAAAAAAAGAGTCCGGTGGGCATCTGTTAAAACGCTCGCCGGACTTGTGTTCAACTGCTGATCTAAAGATCACTCAACGATAACTTTGCCGACCATGCCAGCGCCACGGTGGGGCTCGCAGTAGAAGTCAAAAGTTCCGGCTTCGGTGAAGGTCTCTTCCCAGGATTCGCCAGGAGCAAAGGCTAGATCGCTGTGGCTGAGTTCATCATGGCCATCAAACACGGCGTTGTGAGGCGCCAGCTTGTTGTTGACGAATTTGACGGTGTCACCAGCTTTGATGTTGAGAGTGTTTGGCTCGAAAGCCAGCATTCCGGAATCTGTACCGAGCTTCACTTCAACAGTTGCAGCATTGGCTGTACCAACGCCAAGCCCTAGAACGAGAGCGAAAGCAATCGCGGCTGAAAGGAGAGAACGCAAACGGCTGATCATGAGCTCATATACACTTCTGCCACTTTAACGCTGTTCAGACGTTTCCACGATGTGGAAGCCCTGAATCGATCAGAACTGTTTCAAGGTCTGGCCCAAAGCTTCGACCACCGAAGCGTTCAGGCTGGGTGACGGGATCATGAACGAAGTGACGCTGGTGAATTGAAAACCGATCCCATGCGTTGATTTCGATTGGAAGGATTTTGATCAGCCCTTCAATCAGCCAGCTCCAAAGGGGTATCCCAGGAGTTCGCGACACACCTCTCCAGCGACAAAGCGTGGCAACTGCATCGTTCACGCTGATCCATGGTTGCCCCATCACTATTCTGCGGACTGGTCCTTGGCCAGGTTCCGGATTGGGCTGATGAGGCGTGGTCGCCAGGATTCCGCAGATTGCTGCAATGTCAGCCGCATGGATGAAATGAAAGCTGGCATCGGCTCTTAGCCAGCGAGCGAGCCACAACCATTTGCTTGCTTCCGCTAGGCCTTCCGTGAGGTAACTGGTTGGGAAGGGACTTGTCCCATCCACCCTTCCGCCGAAGACCAATGTTGGAAAGACCGCAACAATGCGTTCAGCTAGGGGGTGTTGCTCAAGCTCCCTTAAGCATTGGGCTTTGGTTTGGATGTATTCGGTGCCGTAGGCCAGTGCTTCTTGAAGCGGCTGCAAGGAACGATCGAGAATGCTGGCGGTGGAGAAATAGATGATCTGTTCAACGACTGCTGGATTCAGAAGGGCCAGCATCCTCTTGACGGCCACAACATTCACTTGATGGGCACGCTCAGGATCTCCCCATGCGGTAGCCGTATGAATCACCCGGGTCACGGAGGAGAGTTCGCTGGCAAAACGATCTGTTTCACGCAGATCTCCCACTAACAGTCGGACACGTGGTTGATCCGCTGAGATCGCCGAAAGTTTGGCTGGGTCACGCAGCCAAAGCAGTAACTCGGCATCGGAATGTTCCAGTAGCCAAGCCGCTGTGTATTGGCCGACGCAACCACTTGCGCCGGTAATCAGGATTCGAGCGGGTGCCGGGATCAATCAGCCTCTCCCGATACGATCCATCACAGTCTTGCCAGCTTCAAAGAAAGCGCGGCCGTTCTCCTCAGGAGTGCCAGGCAAAATTCCATGGCCCAGATTCAGGATGTGGCGGCGACCACGGGCCTTACGCACGCAATCATCGATGCGATCGCGAATGGCCTCAGGTGTGCCAAACAGCAATCCTGGATCGACATTGCCTTGCACTCCGATGTGGTCGGGAAGGCGGGCGAGTCCCTCAGCCATGTCCACCGTCCAATCCAGTGAAATGATGTCGACACCTGTGCGACCCATTCGTTCTAAAACCCCTGCGCTTCCAGAGATGTAAAGGATGAACGGGGTGTCGGGATGCGTTTGTTTGACGAGATCGACAACTTTTTTCTGATACGGAGCAGCAAAGGTGTCGTAATCGGCTGGGCTGAGCTGTCCTGCCCAAGAGTCAAACATTTGTACGACCTGCGCTCCGGAATCAATTTGATAACGCAGGTAGGTGGCAATCGAAGTCGCGAAGTGATCGAGGAGTTTGTGCAGGAGTTCTGGCTCCTGAAAGGCCATCTTTTTAATGACGGCATAATTCTTGCTGCTTTTCCCTTCCACCACATACGCCGCCAGGGTCCAGGGTGCGCCTACAAAGCCAAGGACGGCAGCCTGATTTCCAACACTGCTGCGGAGGCGTCCAAGGACTTCGCCCACAAAAGGCATGCTCTCTTCAGGCTGAAGAGGTCTAAGCGCTTCAACTTGACTGAGGCTCCGGATCGGATCACCAATTTGAGGGCCTTTGCTTTCAACAATGTCGAACTCAATCCCCATGCCAGGGAGAGGGGTCAGGATGTCTGAGAACAGAATGACTCCATCAGGCTGAAAGGCCTTGAAAGGCTGCATCGAGATCTCGTAAGAGAGATCAGGGTTTTCAGATCGTTCTCGGAAGCTGGGGTGGCGATCGCGAAGGTCGCGATAGACCTTCATGTAGCGCCCTGCCTGACGCATCATCCAGACAGGAGGACGCTCTACCGATTCTCCGCGGGCGGCACGGAGCAGTAGGGGCAGGGTGTCGCTCATGAATGCGTGAAGATCCAGGCGGCAACCTACCTGACGAAACTGACCAAATCGCTTTGCTTTTCGGCGATTCGGCCAGTTTTGTCACATCACCTGAACCTAATCACTCCCTTTTTTGCTGGCTTCAGCCAAACTTTTCTTGGCATCGTGCTTAAACACCATCACGCTGAGAGGTGGCAGGCAGAGATCCAAGGAGTTTTCGTAGCCATGGATCCCCCATTCATCGCTTCTCTTCCCACCAAGATTTCCAAGGTTGCTGCCACCGTATTTAGCAGCATCGGTATTGAAGATTTCTTCGTAGAAGCCAGAGATAGGAACTCCCACCTTGTAATGGGAATGGCTTTGGGGTGTGAAGTTGGCCACGACGATTAACCAAGAGCCACTTGTGCTTTCTCGGCGCATGAAGCTAATCACGGAATGGCGATTGTCATTGCAGTCGATCCACTGAAAGCCGTACTGATCAAAGTCGTCTTTCCAGAGAGCAGGCTCTTGCTTGTAGAGCGCATTGAGTTCTTTCACCATGCGATGAACACCCGCGTGCGGCTCGAAGTTCAGCAAATCCCACTGCAAATCTCCCCAAACGTTCCATTCAGAACGTTGGCCGAACTCCATACCCATGAAGATCGTTTTCTTGCCTGGATGGGTCCACATGTAGGCCAATAAGGCACGTGTATTGGCGTACTTCTGCCAGTCATCTCCTGGCATCTTGTGAAGGAGATGGCTCTTGCCATGCACGACTTCGTCGTGACTCAGGGCAAGCATGAAGTTTTCGGTGTAGGTGTACCAGATCGAAAACGTGATGTTGTTTTGATGAAACTGGCGGAACCACGGATCCAGCTCGAAGTAATCGAGCATGTCGTGCATCCATCCCATGTTCCATTTGAGATTGAAGCCAAGTCCGCCATTCTCTGTGGGCTGGGTCACCATGGGCCAGGTGGTGGATTCTTCAGCGATAGAAAGAGCACCTGGGAAATGCTCGAACAGAACGTGATTGGCTTGTTGCAGGAAGCGGACGGCTTCGGTGTTTTCTCTGCCCCCTTGTTCGTTGGCTAACCACTCACCATCGGGTCGCAAATAATCTCGGTAAAGCATCGATGCCACGGCATCAACCCGGATGCCATCGATGTGGAACTGGTCAAACCAGAAGACGAGATTGGCAACCAGGAAATTTCGAACCTCATTCCGGCTGTAGTTGAAGATCAGCGTCCCCCATTCCTTGTGCTCGCCAATCCGTGGGTCGGCATGTTCGTACAGGTGGCAGCCATCGAAGAAGGCAAGCCCATGACTGTCTTTGGGGAAGTGACCAGGCACCCAATCGATGATCACCCCGATGCCCTCGGCGTGGCAGCGATCCACGAAGGCGCGAAATTCGTCGGGAGTGCCGTAGCGGCTTGTGGGTGCATACCAACCAGTGACTTGGTATCCCCATGACCCATCGAAAGGATGCTCTGTGATTGGCATCAATTCGATGTGGCTGAACCCTTGCTCTTTGATGTAAGGAATCAGACGATCGGCAAGCTCGGGATAGGTGAGCAAGCGGGCACCTGGCTTTAGATCAGCGGCAGGCACCGGTGGGCGTGGAGTTCCATCGGCTTCGATGAATGGATCGTCAGCTGAGGCGTGAATCCAGCTGCCAAGGTGCATCTCGTAGACCGAGATCGGCTGATCGAGAGGGTTGCGTCTATCTCGGCCGCTGATCCAGGCGTCATCATTCCACTGAAATCCGTCGAGATGACTAACGATGGAGCTGGTATCAGGCCTGACTTCATGCTGGAAGCCGTAGGGGTCAGCCTTCTGATAGCAGTGGCCGTCTTGGGTGCGGATTTCGTATTTGTAGAAATGTCCTTCCTCAAGCTCGGGAACGAACAATTCCCAAATGCCGCCCAGCCTTTGCTGCATGGGGTGATAGCGGCCATCCCATGAGTTGAGATTTCCGATGACGCTGACGGTGAGGGCGTTCGGTGCCCACAGGCAGAACATCACACCTTGAATGCCACCTTGTTGGCATTGGTGGGCCCCCATCCGACGCCAAATGTGATGGTGATTGCCTTCTGCAAACAGATGGCGATCCATCTCGCCCATCCACTCATGCCGAAAGGCCCAAGGATCGAATTGCTCGTGCTCGAGCCCGCCTCGGCGGATCTTCAATTTGTAGTTATGCCCTGGATCCCTTGAACATTTGGCTTCAAAAACCCATGGATGATGAGGAGTCTGCATCGATAGGCGTTCGCCATCGAGGATCAACTCAACGGTTTCAGCTTCTGGAACCCAAGCCCTAACAATCCATTGACCCGACTCCAGCTGTTGGGGCCCCAGAATTGAGAAGGGATGATCGTGTCGGCATTCAGCCAGCCTCTGGCTGTCCTGAACCATCCAGTCGAGAACAGCGCCGGTCATGCAGGGGAATGGACTTCGTTAGGCCGGGAGCTTAGGCGGAAAACCCGCCTTGGCTGCATGGATTCCCCCGAGTTTTTGGGATCAGACCAGATCCTCTGAGAAGTCCACGTTGATGATCCGGCCTTGAGCATCGAAAATGACAAACAAGTTGTCGGTCACGGTTCCAAATTCAATGGTGACCAGAACGAGTTGTTGTTCGGCTCCTCTGCTGGAAATCACAGCGTTTTTGATCCGCTTTACACCACCTAGGACGCGGCTCAATTTGCTCCACTTGCGCTCTAGATCTTCTGGAGAAATCTCTTTTTGAAAATCAAGCGAAAGGTAGTAGCGAGCTGCAATCCAGCGTTGTGCGTTGAGATCGCGAACAAATTTGAGAGCCGTTGTCTCGATCGGCAGCGTTTCACCCAGCCACTTCCAGGCCACTAGCTTGCCTTCATCGTCAAGAACGAGCAGCAGCTCCTTGCTTCCCTGCTCGGTTTGGGCAATCACATCCACGGTGGTGTCATCCATTCCTGGATAAATCGCCACAACACGCGTGGATTGGATGCGATGCGCATGATTTAAGCGCCCCTTCACGGCTTCAACGGTGGTTGCGTTTTGCAGTGGGGTGGATAGGCGATCAAATAAAGCCTGGGCGTTACGGGTTTGTAGGGCCGTCAACAATGAATCTGCTGCTTCACTGGCTTCACTGGCACTCAGAGGAGTACGTGGGGCCAGCGCTCCCTGGGCCAAAAGCTGTTCTCCTCGTGCCTCTGGCACAGGGAACGCCTGCAGCATCGGTGCCGCGAGAGCGCAGACCAGAAGGCAGGAGGAGAGCTTCATGAATGTGGGGCAACAATGGAGTTAGTTTGCCGGAGTTCATCCGGCTTGGGGAACGAGCAGTGGCGCCATTTGCAGTGTCGCCTCATCCAGGTGTAAGCAAAGGGTGATGACGCGGCAATCGCTGTTGGCTGGGCCAAAGCATTGCTCCCCATCTCCTGGATTGACACCAATGGCCGGCCATGAGGCCCCCGCAAGCGAGAGCCGAAGTCGATCTCCAGGTTGGAAGCTCACGAGCAACGGCTGCAGTTCCAGTGTGATGTTGCCGAATTCGGAGTCAATGGCCCGTCTCACTCGCAACACACCTGTTGAGAGCTGCTGCACCTCCTCTCCATCAGCGGGGAGTCTTGAAAGTGCAGCGCAAAGATCAAAGGCTGGCTGATCTGCAGACACCTTTAATTTCAAGAGCGGGCGACCGCATAGCTGGAGAGCTGTTTGGAGCGGCGTGGAGCTAAAGACGGCTACGTCCGAGCGTTGATCAACCACCCTCCGGTCGCACGGCCCAGCCGTAGGACTCAAATGCCCGCCAACGGCCGGTGCGGGTCGCCATGGGTCATGAACGATGACGCAGGTTCCAGATCCAGACATCGCTGTATCGAGCAATGTCCCATCGCTGAGATCAAGGCAAGCCAACCCTTTGCTGCCCAGATGCCAACAGGCGCTGGAGCACTCGTTTCCACTTTGACGAGACCAGGTGGCATCGCCTTGATCCCAAAGCCTGATCTCTGCTGTCTGGTCTTGGCTGTGGGTCGGGGAACTTTTGAGATTTTGATTGAAAAAATCCAGCAGAAGTTGGTTGGTTTCTGGCCACCACTGCAGATGGGTGGCTGGGCCGATGTGAAGTTCTGGATTGCCGCCCCTGGATCGGGCCGTATTGAGAAGGTCGAGGAGACCTCGCAAATGGGGATCCCACCAGCCGCCGATCAGCAGCATGGGTTTGCGGAGCCAGGCTTCTGGTGGGCGATGGAGAGTCCAGCCTTCGGCCTGATCTGCAGGTTGTTTCAACCAGCGCAAGGCCATTCCCTCGGGGTCATGTCGCTCCAAGAGCCTTTCTCCTTCGTGGAGATAGCGACCATCGACCAAAGCGCTGTGGATCTCGTCCCAGACGACTGGATCGTTGCGGCGCTTGGCTTGCAGGGCTGCAAGCTGCAAGCCCCAGCCAAGGCCGAGGTGCCACCAGTGAGCGCCTCCTTCGCAACTCCAATGCTCCCGTTCATCCAAGCCGCACATGGCTGGTGCGAGGCAATCTGGAGCTGGGCAGTCCGGTGGTGCAAGCAGCTGAGTTAGCCCTTGATAGGACAATCCAAAAAGGCCAATGCGGCCATTGCATTCGGGCCGCTCGCGCAGCCAAGTCAGGGTCGCGGCGGTATCGACAGCTTCTTGGCCGAACCCTTGAAACGTCCCATCCGAACTCCCCTGTCCGCGAACATCTTGGACGACGATTGCAAATCCTTGGTCGGTCCACCAGAGCGGGTGGGGGAGGGTCACGGTGGAAGCAATCGCCCGTCCGTAGGGCTGTCTCATTAGCAGGGTGGGCCATGGACCAGCCCCCTGTGGGGTCCAGATGCGCGACACCAAAGACACGCCATCAGGGGTGATCAATGTCGCGTCAGCGAACCTCTGATCAGCGGACATCCGAGCAATGCAGTCCGATCACGTAAGTAGCCAAGATTTCTGCATTGGTTGTGCTCAGGTTGCGTTGACTTGCCAGCTGATTGATGGCTTCAGATGACAATGCTGACTGGCCATTGCTGTTCATGGCTCTGAAGGACTGGCAAAGCGCTTTGGCTTCCGCTGGGTTTCGCTTAACGCTCTCTAAAAGGCTGGATTGAGCGAACCCTGCTGAAGCGAATATCAACAACGAGAGTGATAAGCATCGAATCGTCAGTTGGCTCAAAGTCCAAGTCTTGACGAAAGCTTGTTGGAGGGGACGCATGGTTCCTCCTTTAATAACTAGAGCTATTCCATAGGGGTGAGACCAGGGTTGCAGCCTTGAGCGGTCAGTTCGTGGTTTGCCTGGCTTTCGCCAGCAGGATCCAGTGTTTGGCAATCGCAAGATCCACAACCGGAGCTCTGCCGCTTCCTAGTTGGCGTTCCAGGCGTCCGGTGCGGTTCGTAATCTCCTGCGGGGAGGAGGTGGCGATGGATGCGACCGTTGCAAAGCCTGAGTGCATCAATAAAGCCGCATCGGCTGGGGCAAGTTCTAAACAGCACACCAGCTCAGCGATGCCGCGGAGGCGTTTGAGATTGCGTGCTGTGGAACGCCCAGTTGCGACAAGACGGCTGAGGTTTTGATCTGTGAGCTCGCGTAACTGCCCCCAGTTGGTAATACCAGCCTTTTGCAAATCAAGCTGCTCATCGCGAAAACCCTGCGGCAATGCATGGAGAGGGGCATTTGCGCTCATCCCTGACTGAAGTCTCGTTTGGTTTCTCCGAGCACCACGGGTTTTGAGGTTCCTTCGCTCACGGCCTGAAGCTGCCGAAGTCGAACACGCACTTCCCTGCTGCGACCTCCGGGGCGGAGGTTCGCGGCGATCTGGTTCAGGGTGGGTGTAATCGCTTCTTGTTCAAAATCATTGGAAGCCTGTGCCACCACAAGATCGGTGCCGTTATCAAACACAATTGGCACTTGTCGAGCTCCTTCCACGCGCACTGGGGGCGAATAACTAATTGAAAAAGCCCAGCAACTCACCGCTAATAAGAACGTAAAGCTACTGACGCCAACAAGGCGAAAACGCAGTCCCCAACGGGTAACGAACGCAACCACCGTTAGAACAGAGAGGCCCAGACCACTCCAGGCCAGCCATTTGCTGGATACCTCCAATAATTCAGGCAGCGGCATGGGCTGGTTACTGACAAATCTCCTCCCTATATTGCGTCGACCTTGGCTGGGATGACGCTCATCAATGGGGAGCACAGGCAAAAGCGCGATGGCTCCACGAGTGGTGATCTCTGGACTTGGCCTCACAGTTGTTGCTGCTGCTGCCGTTTGGATCACTGCTGACCGATTAATTGCACGGGCGGTGAATGGCCTGCGTCCTTCCCTTGAACAGCAACTTTCAGTACCACTTGGGCATCCGATTGAGATCGGCCCTTATCGCGGTCTTGGTCTTGATGGAATTGGGATCGGACCGATCAAAATTCTTCCTGGAACGAAGGATGCCTCAACCCTTCGTGTCCAGAAACTCAGCTTGGGGATTGATCCTCTCTCCAGTATTCGCCATTTGCGGCTGGTGGTCGTAGCCCGACTGAAAGGGACCAACGTCTCCCTAAGCCGCAATCAGCAAGGGCAGTTTTGGGTGCCAGGCCCTCGGCCAAACGGTGAGTTTCTTCATCGAGTCGACCTGCGAGTGCGGCTGATCGATCCAGCTCAAATTCGTGTTGAGCCATCCGACCTTCAACTCTCTTTGGCGGGAGCTACCCGTCTCCGTCTCAATGAGAAATGGGCTGATGGTGCTTTTCAAATTGGTCTCCCCGATCGAGGCTCGGTGAAGGTGAGAGGGAGGGCTCACTGGGATCGTCCTGAATTTCTGCTCACGACGCGTCTGAAGCGGATTCGCCTGGACCGCTTGCAAGGGTTGCTTCCGATGGCGCAGCCCATCCAACTGAGGGGCCAAGTAGGTGGTGATCTCAGTTTCGAATGGAATCGAGGTCAGACCAGCTGTGGTGGTGGACTTTCCATCGTGGGCTTGAGGGCCAGCGGTAAGCCGCTTCAGCACACGCTTGCATCGCGACAGCTGCGTCTCCACTGTGATGTGGATCGACTCACGATTCCCCGCAGTCAGTGGCGGTATGGCCCTTATAGGGCCAGTTTGGGCGGTCGCTTTGATCTGAATCAGCGCTTTGATTTAAGCGCCACCCTGAAGGAGCTGAATCAGGACAATCAGTTGGCTCTGAGCCTTGATGGTGACTGGTCTCAGCCCCGTTTCAAACTTTCAGGGCGATGGCGATTTCCCGAGGCCAACGTGCTGGATCAACCCGTTGCGATTGATCTGCAGGTGCGTGGAGATGGGCGCCGCCCGAAGGCATGGAAAGCCAGGCTCGAAACATTGGCTTTAGAGGCTCCAGGTGTATCGGTTAAGGCGCAGGGTGCCTTGTATCCGCTACTGGATATCAAGACGAAGCAGCTTCAACTGGTGGGGAGTGCCTGGAAGGGACTCCCTTTGATTCCTGAGCTGTTGGGGACCAAAGCCTCTCTCAATGGAGAGTTGCGTCTGTCAGGCCCCAGCCTGTCGCCTCAACTTCAGTTGGCGCTCCACCAGGACAGCAATCCTTTGCTTGAACGTTGGTCTCTTCAGGCCGATTGGTCCTCAGATCAGGGCTTATTGAGTCTGAATCGCTTCAGCAGCCCTCAGCTCAATGCAGATGCTGTATTGCCCCTTCAAATCGGGAAGGGTGGGCTGAAGTTTGGCGCGTTGCAATCCAATGTGCGCTTACGGGCTTATCCGCTCAGCAGGATCGGTTCTCTTCTTGGCACGACGATGGACGGCACGATTGCGGCCCATGGGGAGGTTCGTGGTCCTCTTCAGTCGTTGCAGCCTGATCTTCAGATCGAAGTCCATAGCCCTCGTGCGGGAGCTATTCGCCTTATTGAACGTTGGAAAGGCCGTTTAAAAGGACGACCTGGTGGTGGTGGTCAGCTCCAGATGGCATCCGTTGGAGCTTTGATTCCTGGCTCCTTGGAGGCTCAAATCGGGGACAATTGGTTGCCAGAAAGCTTTCGCTTACAGCGCAGGAACGGTGAGCTTCAGATCAGTGGTAGCCCTGCCCTTTACCGCTGGACAGCAAAAGACCTGAGTGTGGATGGTTTTGAGTTGGTCTTGCCTCCAAAACCGCGATGGGAAGGGGTATATGGCCGTTTAAGTGGTTCGGGTGATTTGAGCTTGGGGCCTTGGAGCATGTCGGCCGATCTGAAGCTTGCGCAACCGGGATTGCTGGGGATTCAGTTGCGCCAAGCTCTGATCACTGCCAAGTACAAAAATGATCGGTATGACATCAGCGGCGAGCTGTTGCCTCGTGATAGCGGGCAGATCACTTTTGAGGCTGATGGATATCGCAATGCTGGACTGAACGCCAACCTTCAGGCCCGTGGCTTGAGTGCGCGCTGGCTAACAGCCAGTGCGCTCAGCCTCCCACAGCTGACCCAGGCTCTGCCTCCGTATCAGGGCGATGCCACTGACCTAGGCACCTTGTTGGTCAACACCTTTGGTGGATCGCTGGATGGTCAGTTGAGGGCCCTTAGGGGATCGCAATTGGCACTAGCAGATGCCCGTCGTGATCGCAGAGAGAAAAAAGAGTTTCATCCTGAAGATCTACGCGGTCAAGTCGACGCTGTTGTTGATGTTCAGGGGCCAAGTTTTAATCGCCTCGAGGTGGATCTCACCGCGCGAGGTCATCTTTGGATCGATGGTGAAGACGAAGATCTTGCCCTGCAGGTGAAACCGTTCATCGCTGAGCTCAAGGGGCCCCTGCATGCCGGAGAAGGCAGCTTCTCTTTGGCACATTTGCCGTTCAGCCTTCTTGCACTGGTGGCACCTGTGCCACCAGCCTTACAAGGGGCTTTGGGGCTTTCGGGCAGCTATCGCTTGGGTCAGGGGTCACCAAAACTGACGACGGAGCTGGTGCTGGAGGAGGCCCGTGTGGGTCAGGAGCCGATTGCACTCGATCGTGGTCAGGTTTTGCTTGCTAATGAGTCGTTGCAGCTTGATTTGGCTTTGCGGGCAGAGGGTGCTGATGAGCCGCTGACGTTGATTGGGCAAGTCCCCCTGACGCCCGAGCGACCCTTGGATGTCAGGGTTGAAAGTCATGGTGATGGTCTTCACTTCCTGGCTGGATTGTCAAGAGATGTGGTCGCTTGGAGTCAGGGAAATACTGATCTCAGGTTGTTAATTGGCGGCAGCCTTCTGGCCCCTGAGGCCAATGGATTCATCGTGATGAATGATGGCGAATTTGTTGTTCAGAACCAAATTATTAGCAAGGTCAAAAGTTCCGTTTTGTTCGATTTCGATCGCCTTGAGGTGCAGGAATTTAAGGGGCGAATTGGTCGCTCAGGAACCATTCAGGCCAGTGGAGCACTGAAGTTGTTTAAGCCTGCGCCGGAAGAGGTGCCGCTGGCGATCACTGTTGAGCAGGCTCGAATCAAGGTGCCCACCGCTGATGTGGCAGTTGCTGCTGATCTTCTCGTGAGAGGAGCACTTGTGAGTCCCGATTTCCAAGGGAATCTTCAGTTGAGTGAAGGGGCGATTACTCCGAACCGATCTCTGTTCAGAAGATCAAAAACCAGTAATGCAGATAGTGCTAAGAAGGGCAATCAGGTGGATCCTGCCAGCTCTTTCATCTCAGCTAATGCTTTGCTTGAAGAAGATTGGAATTTTAAAGCCCCACTTGTTTTGCTCGGACCCAATGTTGAGGAAAATCCAAATAAGAGTTTTAAGACATCTCTACCCAATTTGCCATTCATTACTTTTGACGACTTTCGGGTGCGGTTTGGACCTGATTTGAAAGTCCAAGTCAAATCTTTAACTACTTTGCCTGATTTAGCCAATTTCACCACAGCAGGATCAATCTCTCTTAATGGTCCTCTGGATCCAAATATTGAGCTACGAGGTGTATTGCAGTTGCTTACAGGGCGTATTTGGCTGTTCACGAGCAACTTTAATTTGGATCGTAAAGCTCCGAATGTGGCTGTCTTCACTCCTTCGCAGGGTTTGATCCCTTATATGGATATTGCAATGAAGACCAGGGTCTCAGATAGTGTCAACCTTGGTGTTGGGAGTAATCCTTCAAACACAACCATTTTTGATACGAATGGCACAGGCACTCTTGGCGCTGGAGGTCAATTGCGTTTGGTGAAAGTGATGCTTCAAGCCGAAGGTCCAGCTAATCGTCTCTCTAATGGCATTCGTTTAAGAAGCTCGCCTCCAATGTCGCAGCCCCAGTTGCTTGGCTTAATCGGTGGTAACTCGTTAGCCGGACTCTCTGGCGCAGGTGCAGGCACTGCTCTAGCAGCGGTGCTTGGCCAATCTCTGCTTTCACCGGTGTTGGGAACGTTCACCGATGCTTTTCAACAGAGGCTTCAATTCGCTCTCTATCCCACTTATGTCACGCCTGCAGTGGATGACAATGGTGAGCGAGTTTCAGGTCGTGTTCCGCCACAAATGGCAGTTTTGACTGATTTTGGAGTGAACATTACGGACCGCTTTGATTTATCTATTCTAGCTGCACCTAATCGCAATGATATTCCTCCTCAGGGAAGCCTTAGTTACCAAATAGATCAAAATCTAAGCATTTCTGGGGCTGTTGATTCCCAAGGTACTTGGCAAAGCCAACTGCAGCTTTTCTTCCGGTTCTAAGTGATGTATTCCTCGGAAGTGATCGGAGTTGATTTGGGTGGAACGGCGATCAAGCTGGGTCGTTTCTCAGCAGACGGCTTTCTTCTTCAGAAGCAGCAGATACAAACCCCTCAGCCAGCAACACCAGGTGCTGTTTGTATCGCCTTGGTCGAAGCGATTGAAGCTTTGGATCCCGATCGCCGCGCCTTGGTCGTTGGGATCGGTTTGCCCGGTCCGATGGATGTGAGGGCGCGTGTGGCAAGAGTTTGTATCAACTTGCCTGGTTGGGAGGAGGTGCCTCTTGCTGATTGGTTGGAGCCTCGTCTTCAGCGACGAGTCACCCTGGCCAATGACGGTAACTGTGCCTTGGTGGGCGAGGCGTGGAAGGGGGCGGCGCAGGGTTATTCCGATGTGGTCATGCTCACTCTTGGTACTGGTGTGGGCGGAGGCGTGATGCTTTCCGGCCGTTTATTCACGGGTCACAACGGGGCCGCGGCTGAACCGGGTCTGATTGGTCTCGATCCCAACGGACCTTCCTGCAACAGCGGTAATGGCGGCAGCCTTGAGCAATTTGCCAACATTTCGGCGCTGAGGCGACTGTGGGATGGAGATCCGGCTGAGTTGGCAGCCTTGGCTGGGAATGGCGATGCCGACGCGCAAGCTGTGTGGTCCTGTTACGGGACCACACTCGGTGTAGGGATCAGCTCTTTGGTGTACATGTTCACGCCAGAACTGGTTCTGCTTGGTGGCGGAATATCTGGAGCTGCCTCTCATTTCCTTCCTTCGCTGCGCAAGGAAATTCAGCAACGGGTCCAGGCCGTGAGTCGTGAAGGGCTGCGCATTGAAGCCTGTGCTTTAGGCAATGGTGCAGGTCGTCTCGGGGCTGCACGACTGGCTATCGAGCGCTTGACGTGAGGCGAAACGAGATGATGAACAAAAGAACAAGCGCGCGACGATGACCAGTCAAGGTGTGCCCGAACCATCAGCAGATCTATTGCTTCTGGCTACAGCGGTTCGGCGTGCTGCTGTTGGCTTGGGACAGAGCTCAAATCAACAGCGCCAACAGGCGCTTTTGTCGATGGCTTCCTCACTTGAGACCCATGCTGATCGCATTGTTGCCGCAAATGCAGACGATCTCGCACAGGCCTCCGCTGATGGTTTAGCCCCTGCCTTGGTTGCACGTCTCAAATTGGATGCGGGCAAGCTGGCCGGAGCCATTGATGGCGTTCGTCAATTGTCGGCACTGGATGATCCTCTGGGTGCCAGGCAGTTGCATCGCGAGCTTGCCGATGGCTTGGTCTTGGAGCGCGTCACGGTCCCTCTCGGGGTTTTAGGGGTGATTTTTGAGGCGAGGCCTGACGCTGTGATCCAAATCGCGGCACTGGCGATTCGTTCAGGCAACGGCGCAATCCTGAAGGGTGGCAGCGAGGCCAAGTGCACCAATCACGCTGTGATGCAGTCGTTGAAAGAGGGCCTCGATGGCACATCGGTGTCTGCAGATGCCTTGGATTTACTAACAACCCGAGCGGAGAGCTTGGCTCTGCTCCGGCTCGATGGTCTTGTGGACTTGATTATTCCTCGGGGTAGCAACGAGCTGGTCCGTTTCATCCAGGACAACACCCGAATTCCGGTCCTTGGCCATGCCGATGGTGTTTGCCATTTGTATGTGGATGAGGAGGTCGATTGTGCGCAGGCTTTGCGCATTGCGATCGATAGCAAGACCCAATACCCGGCGGCTTGCAATGCAATCGAGACGCTCCTGGTTCATCAGAAGATTGCGCCGACCTTTCTAAAAAAGGCTGTTCCAGCCTTCAAAGATGCTGGTGTGTGCTTGCGCGGCGATGAGGCGAGTAGAGGCTTAGGGGTGGAGCAGGTCGCCACCAGTGATGATTGGAGCCAGGAATATCTAGATCTCGTGCTTGCTGTACGAGTGGTGAAGGATTTCGACGAAGCCCTCGAACATATAAGGAGGTATGGCTCACGCCATACCGAGGCCATTGCAACGCTGAATCAAGGCACTGCAGAACGGTTCTTGCGGGCAGTTGATAGCGCCGGTGTGTATCACAACTGCTCAACCCGCTTCGCTGATGGCTTTCGCTACGGCTTTGGTGCAGAGGTTGGCATTAGCACCCAGACCTTGCCGCCGCGTGGTCCTGTAGGGCTGGAAGGATTGGTGACCTATCGCTACCGATTGCGCGGTGAGGGGCATATCGCTGCTGATTTTGCTGAGGGGCGTGAACAGTTCAGCCATCGCGACCTACCCACCGCTACGAAGTAACTCCCGTGGATTTGATTCATATCCATGATCTGCGCCTCTGGGCTCATGTTGGAGTTCTGGACCATGAACGACGGGATGGCCAATGGTTTCAACTCGACATCACGTTGGGTTTAGATCTGAGTGAATCGGCGACGTCCGATGATCTCAGCGCGACCGCTGATTACAGCCTGGCAGTGCTGGCGCTTCAAATGTTGGTGAGTGAGCTGAGTTGCCTCACCATTGAGCGTTTCAGTGAGGAGGTCTTTGAGGTGTTGGAACGTCTCTATGGCCCCTTGCCAATGCATCTGGTCTTGCAAAAGTGCCGCCCTCCTATTCCTGGTTTTACAGGCACGGTTGCCATTGAGCGCCGGCGTAATTGGTCAGATCAGCAGGGTTTTTGATGCAACCTGAAGCTGCCACCCGACCCCTTGTTTTGGTGCACGGCCTTCTCGATACGCCCCGGTTGTTCTCTCGCCTGGAGCGTCGTCTTGAAGGACAACATCGTTCAGTCTTTTCTCCTCATTTGCCTCATCGATTCGGTGCGATTCCGTTACGCAAGCTCGCTCAGCAGCTGGATGGCCTGATTCAAGAACGTTGGGGACCGAAGACGCCGATTGACCTTCTTGGCTTTTCAATGGGTGGGGTGATTGCTCGGACTTGGCTGCAAGAGTTGGGAGGCGCCAAGCGAACGCATCGGTTCATTAGTGTTGGAAGCCCTCACCAGGGAACGTTCACAGCACAGTGCATTCCCGCCTGGTTGTTTGCTGGTTTGGCAGACATGAAGTGCGGTAGCCCCCTGCTGCGCTCTTTGAATCGCAATTACGCTGACTTGCAGGCTGTTGAGTGCCTCAGCTTCTTTAGCCGTTGGGATCTGATGGTGTGCCCTGGGTGGCAAGCCGTGCTTCCAATCGGGAAGAGCACAGCGGTGCCCGTCTGGACGCATCAGCAATTGATGTCACATCCCAAATCGCTCGATCTGTTGATCGAATCACTGCTTGTTGATTGAGCGAATACATCCAGGAGTAGGGGACTCCTCAGGTCCTCTCAACTGTTCCGGCAGTGATGCAGGCTCCTGGCGCCGTCACGATAAACATGGCGACGTCTTTCAGGAGCTCCGCAAGACAATCTCTACGGCTTATCCCTTTCTTCAAACTGCAGCTCTGATCGAGCGGATTGAGCGGGGGTCCAGCTAGAACTCAGCGCAAGCAGGTCATGGTCCATATCTGCAAGCTCAACGACCGGCTGCTGCCAGTCCAGAATGGCGAATTAATGCATCAGTGCTGGCCGTTCGACCCCTGAAGGACTTGTAGACATCAGCTGGACGCTGACTTCCTCCGAGGCTGAGAACCGTGTTGCGGAAGCGTTGACCGGTGGCTTGTACGTCAGCTTCTCGATCGAGTCCAACTTCCTCGAAAGCGGCAAAAGCATCGGCGCTTAAGACCTCTGCCCACTTGTAGGAGTAATAACCAGCGGAGTATCCACCAGCAAAAATATGGCCGAAGGCGCAAAGGAATCGATCTTCCGGGATCGGTGGCAATACGGTTGTGTTGTTTGCAATCGAGCGTCTGAATGCATCAGGGGATTGACCAAGCTCGGTTGTCCAAGTGCTGTGAAGACGTAAATCGGTCAAAGCGAAATGAACCTGGCGGAGCGTTCCGCATCCCTGCATGAAGGTGCGGCTGTTGCGCAGTTTGTTGTAGTCCTCTTCAGGCAATGGTTCCCCTGTTTTCCAATGACGGGCCATTCCCATCAGGGTCTGGCGATCAAGGCACCAGTTCTCCATGAACTGACTAGGAAGCTCCACCGCGTCCCATTCCACATTGTTGATTCCGGCGGCTTGAGGATGTTCCACCGTGGTGAGCATGTGTTGAAGCCCATGGCCAAACTCATGAAAGAGGGTCTCCACCTCTTCGAAACTCATCAGACTTGGGATGTCTCCAGCAGGTGGGGTCTGGTTGCAAATCAGATAGGCCACAGGGTGGGTGAGCTCACCCTCAGAATTGCGAGACCGGTTTAGACATTCATCCATCCAGGCTCCACCTCGCTTGCTGGCCGGTCGGCTGAAGGGATCGAGATAAAACGCTGCGAGGGGTTGGCCCTCTTGATCGTTGACTCTGAAAAAGCGCACATCCTGATGCCAGATCGGTGCTTCGCCATCAGCAGCTTCAATCTGGATGGAGAACAAGCGTTCGCAAAGATGGAAAAGGCCATCTAGCACTTGTGGAAGTGGAAACCATGGACGCAACTCCTCTTGATTGAGGTTGAACCGCTCTTGACGAAGTTTCTCCGCCCAGTAGCTCACATCCCAGGGGCTGAAATCATCCGCTTCTGTCGCACCATGATGACGAGCACAGTCCCTCAGTTCATCAATCTCTTGTTCCGCGACGGGCAGGGCTGCAACGCGAAGTTCTTCGAGAAGCTGTTCAACGGCTTGTACGTTGTCAGCCATTTTTGAGGCCAGGCTTCGTTCGGCCCAGTTTTGGTAGCCAAGGCGTGCAGCCTGATGGGTCCGTAGGTCGAGGATCTCCTCGATGAGAGGAGTGTTGTCGAGCTCTCCGGAGCTCGCCCGACTGACCTGTGCCCGGTAAACGGTTTCTCTCAGGTTGCGGTTGTCGGCATGGGTCAGGACGGGTAGGTATCTGGGCATATCGAGACCAAGACGCCAAGGCCCCTCCAAGGCTGTGGGATCTTGTCCATCGCGATGCAGATCTCCAGCGTCTTTGGCGGCAGCAGCCAAAGCCTGCAAAGCCCGTTCCGGTATGCCTCGGAGTTGGTCTACTTCATGCACCAGCAGGGTCCAGCCTTGGGTGGCATCGAGAACGTGATTGCTGAATCGGGTGGACAGTGAAGCGAGTTGTTCGCTGGCTTCGTTAAAGGACTCTTGGGACGCTCCGCTCAAGCCCACCCCTCGATGGCGCATCGACAACAGCTCGGCATCAAGGATCCGGATTTGGGTGGAGTCCAGCGGATGACTGGGGTTCCGTTGAAGGCTTTCCAGGGCCTGGTGGATCACTTGGCTCTGCCCAGCGCGGTTGCTAAAACGCACGACCTCCGGTTGTTGAGCCGCGTGGGCTTCGCGCAGCTCGGAGCTATTGCAGACGCCGTTGAGATGGCTCACCACCCCCCAGCTCCAGCGCAATCGTTCCCCAAGGTGGTGAAGTGGAGTCATCACCTCATCCCAGCTCAGCGGTGTGTTGTCAGATAGGCGTTGCTGAAGCGTGGATTCCAGCGTGCTGAGCTGTTCTCCCAAGTCCTGGATCAGTGCTGGGATATGAGCTTCTACCTGGGATGCATCGATGGCCTCGAAGCGCGGTAGGCCGGATCCGCGCAAGAGTTCTGGGTTGGTCATCGATGTCAGCCCGCCGGCAGCAGGGTTGTGAGAGCAACCAGGCTATGAGTGCCTAGATCACTGGCGAGAGCATTGGTGGCTGCTTCGTAGAAATCCATGGCGATACGGGGCCAAATTCCAATCACCAACGTTGGCACCATCAGGGTGAGCCCGATCACTAGTTCTCGTGGGCGCATGTCATCGATGAAGGCCAAAGCTGGGATTCGTGGGCCAAAGAACACTCGTCTGCACATGGAGAGGAGATACATCGGGGTAAGCACGAGCCCAATCGCTGCGATGGCAACCGTCGTGATGCGGAACAAGGTGGTGAAATTTTCCTGACTGGTTATGCCCAGAAAGATTGTGATTTCACTGATGAATCCGCTCATGCCAGGAAGGGCAAGGGAGGCCAGGGAGCTGGCAAGAAAGAATGCAAAGGTGATCGGTAGCACCTTGGCAAGTCCGCCCATGTTGGGAATGGACAGCGTTTTGGTGCGTTCGTAAAAACAGCCTGTCACGAAGAACATTGCTGCTGCGATCAGTCCGTGACTAATCATCTGGAGCATGGCGCCACTCAGGCTGAGGGCATCCACAGCACCGATGCCAAGCAACACAAAGCCCATATGGCTGACGGAGCTGCAGGCGATACGCCGTTTGACATTGTCTTGAGCGAAAGCGTTCAACGCTCCATAAATGATGTTGACGATGCCAAGAACGATGAGTGCCGGCGCAAGAACAAGATGCGCATCGGGGAGCATCTGAACGTTGAAGCGCAGCAAGGCATAACCGCCCATTTTCAACAGCACACCAGCCAGCAACATCGACACGGGAGCATTGGCCTCTCCATGGGCGTCTGGAAGCCAGGTGTGAAGTGGAAACATCGGTAACTTCACACCAAAGCCGATTAGGAAGCCGAGGTAACAGAGCAACCCAAAAGTTCCTCCTGGAGAACGTGCAGCGAGCTCAGTCAGGTTGAGCGTGAAGCTGTCTCCGGATAGGGCCAGGGCAAGGCCGCTAATGAGAATTAGAAGGGATGCGACAGCCGTGTAGAGGATGAATTTTGTGGCTGCGTATTGACGATTGCTTCCACCCCAGATCGCAATCAGGAGATAAACAGGAACGAGTTCCAGTTCCCAAGAGAGGAAGAACAGCAGAAAATCCTGGGAGAGAAAGACCAGTCCCTGAGCGGAGGCTTGAACCAGTAAAAGACCGAAGTACAAGTTGGTCTTGTGTTGAACGTTCCAGCTGGCGGCAACGGATAAAAGCGTGACTAGCCCACTGAGCACAACAAGTGGAGCTGACAGTCCATCGGCGCCGAGGGACCATTCCAAGCCGATCGATGGAACCCAGCTGACCCGTTCAACGAGCTGAAGACTGCTATCGCTGGGGTCGAAATGCTTGCTAAAGACCACCAACATCAACACAAGGTCGATCAGAAGGACTCCGATGGCCAGATTTCGCGGCAAAGGTGATGGCTCTGTGTCATCACCTGGCAGCAATGGCATCAACAGAGCCATCGCCGCAGGAAGCAAAACGATGAGCGAGAGCCATGGGAACGCTGTCTGAGACGCAGCCGTCAGCGGCAAATTGGCGTCCATGGCATTCGCAAGATTGTGATTGAACTTATCAGCCCCAGGGGCCTTGATGAGTAATTCTACTCAGCATCTTTGGGGTGCCAGTGGCTCCCAGCCGTCTGAAGGCTAAGCAGTGGAGCGCGACTAGCGACGCCAGCCGCTTCCCAGGCCTTGACCATGGCATGGCTCACGGCTTGCCCTTGCTCTTCTGAACACAGGGCCAAAATGCTTGGGCCTGCGCCGCTGATGGCACATCCCCAGGCTCCAGCCGCTCGTGCAGCCTCTTTGACTTCCTGCCCACCTTTGATCAGCCTCCAGCGATAGGGCTCATGCAGGCGGTCATGCATCCCGTCTGAGATCAAATCGCCGTTTCCAGTCCTTAGGCCCTGCAGCAGCAGGGTGAGGGCACCAAGATTGACCACTGCATCACCAATGGGGACCGATTTCGGCATGGCCCGTCTTGCTTCGCTGGTGCTGAGACGAATGGCTGGGATCGCAACGACTGCTTTGATGCTGTGCATCCATTCGCAACGCACCACTCGCCAGCGCTGAGAAGCAGCCTTTGCCGTCATGCATAGCCCCCCCAGGAGCGAAGGCACAACATTGTCTGGGTGTCCTTCGATATCGATTGCAAGCTCCAGCAGTTTTTCTCGACTGAGAGGCTCTCCCACTAAGGCATTGGCACCCACCAGTCCCGCCACGATGGCTGTGGCGCTGCTGCCTAAACCCCTCGCTGGAGGAACGGCTAGACGCACTCGAGCTTCGATGGCGATGGGCTCTTGGCCGGCTGCTTTCCAGACCCGCTGCGCGGCTCGATACACGAGGTTGTCTGGCCCTCCCCGTAAATGAGACCCCTCCTGCCCTTCGATGATCAGTTCAAATCGCTCTCCATCGCCATCGATTCGACGCATGGTGAAACGGTTATTGAGATCCAGAGCAGCGCCTAGACAGTCGAATCCTGGTCCAATGTTGGCGGTGGTAGCGGGAACATCCACTACCACTGTTTGGCCTATACGCGGCTGCGCCATCCCTGCGTTTCCACTCAGGCCAGTGTCCCACTCGACTCAGCTAGTTTCCGTGCTCTGCAAGCTGCACTGAACAGACCAGCTTCCGGATCGATCACAGCACGCACCGTCAAACCTTCCAAAAAAGGCTGAAAGCGCCCTTTCTGCCGCATGGCATTTAAAAAATGCATCGACTTCAAGCCATCTTGGTTTTTTTCGGCCGTTCCTCCACCGATCCAAAGCCCACCAGTGCACAATTCCTGCAAGGCCAGGTCACCTGCTGCTGCTCCGTAGGCACTGAGCCAAAGCGTCATCGCAGCGTTCGCAAGCTGGTCGCCTGCTTTGGCGAATTGGCATGTTGAAGCAGGGATATCGTGATAATCAGGATGGTCTGGTGTGTTGTATCTCCATGCCTTGGCCTTCTCTTGAAGTGGGTGCGTCGCGTTTTCAGACTGCTGAAGCATCCAGTGCATGACATGGCCCAATCCGGTTCCGCTTACAACTCTCTCCACGGAGATCCGCTCTAGGGATAGATCACGCTTGAGCCATTGCACAAGGGCCCATTCGTCGTTGCTACGTGGTGCGAACTCTCGATGACCACCCTCGCTGGGTAAAGCAATCCATCCTGTGTTGCTTGGAAGTCCCCGAGCCATTCCCAGCCCTGTTCCTGCTCCAAGAATGGCGACGGGACCCTGCTTGGCTTGGGTGACATCAGAATCGATTCCCGATCCGGTTTGAAGCGTGATCTGCTGGCTGTCACTGAAATGTGGAAGGCCGTAGATCAGAACAGCGAAATCATTAACGAGTTCGACCTGCTCTAAACCGGCCGATTGTTGCAGTGACTCTTGGCTGATACTCCATCCCAAATTGGTGAGTTCAGCAGCACGGTTCTTCACCGGGCCGGCGACGGCGAAACAGCTGGTTTGAGGTTTGGAGTTGGCATCTGGGCGTGTTTGGAGGAAGTGCTTGAGCATGGAGTCCAGAGACGTCCATTCCGCCGACACGTAACGCTGGACATGCTCTTGTTTCAGCTTGCCGTTTTGATCGCTGTAGATCGCTAGGAGCGTTTTGGTGCCACCGAGATCACCGGCCAGGTAAGTCGTTGCCTGCATTGGATCGATCGGCGCATCTCAGCTCAAGGCTGATGGCTTTGATCGGAATCGACAAGTTTTGATGAGGCTCTGGAACGCTCAGTTATGAAAAAGGTCGAGAGGGAGGGGACCCCATGTAGGGCCTGACTGTGGACCTAATTGTTGAGACTCAGCTTGATGTCCGCTGATTAAAAAGCCTTCACCCAGCCCCGCCTCTGCTCGGATGCGAATGCAACCAGTCGATTGGTTGGCCTTTAGGAAGACCCCGCTGTCAATGGGTGTTTCGTCCTCGAGCTGCATGGCAGGCCAACCCATCGCCAGCTCAAGGTCGCGAAGACAGATCATCGCGTCAGTGGATGAGGGGGCCATGATGCCAACTGTGAACCAGGCAAAGTGATTCATCTCAGCGATGAGCTCGCTTTTGAGACCCTTGCGCTCGCTCGAACTCAGCTGAGGGGCACTGCGTAATCGATTGAGATCGGCCAGAGCCGTGATCGCTGGGTCGCTCATTCCCCGATGCCCCCATTGTCGGCAAAACAAAGTGAGGCGTCCCGTTCTTGGTTTGCCGATTGTGCCGCTGTGATTAGACGCTCCTTTGCGATCAAACCAAGGTCGCCATCGCGGCGGCTGCGCAGGCTCGCCGCACCCTGTTCAGCTTCTTTGGCTCCAATAACAGCTAACACTGGGATTTTCATCTGTTCTCCCGTGCGGATCAGCTTCCCAAGTCGGTCTCCGCTGCGATCAATGCTGGCGCGAATACCAGCTGCTTTGAGCTTGTTTTGAAGCTCTTCTGCGTAACCCAGTACTTCATCGGTCACAGGCAGCAACCGGATCTGTTCTGGGGCGAGCCAAAACGGAAAATCTCCCGCATAGTTTTCGGTCATGATTCCGAAAAATCGTTCCAGTGAACCGAAAATCGCTCGGTGAATCATGATCGGGCGCTGTTTGCTCCCATCAGCTGCGATGTAGTCCAGTCCGAAACGCTCAGGCAAGTTGAAATCGAGCTGGATGGTTGAGCACTGCCACATTCGACCAATCGCATCCTCGATTTTCAGGTCGATCTTGGGTCCGTAAAAGGCTCCGCCACCCTCATCAATTTTGTAGTCCCAGCCCTTGCGCTCTAAGGCTTCGATCAGGCCTTTGGTGGCGAGCTCCCAGACAGCGTCATCACCGATGGCTTTGTCTGGTTTTGTTGAAAGGTTGATTTCGTAGTTGCTGAAATCGAATGTCGACAGAATCCGTTCTGTGAGATTCAGGATTCGCAAGATTTCATCACTGATTTGTTCTGGTAGGCAAAACACGTGGGCGTCGTCTTGGGTGAAGCCACGCACTCTCATCAGCCCATGCATCACCCCAGGTCGCTCGTAGCGGTAAACGGTTCCTAGTTCCGCCCATCTAATGGGGAGTTCCCTATAGCTGCGAAGTTTGCTGGCGTAGGTCAGAACGTGGAACGGACAGTTCATCGGCTTGAGCTGGTATTGCCTCTCATCCACCTCCATGGGGCCGAACATGCTCTCTGCATAGAAGTCGAGGTGTCCTGAAGTCTTCCAGAGGCTGATGTCCGCAACGTGGGGGGTGTAGAGCAGCTCGTACTCCCCTTCAAAGTGCGCTTGCCTCCAGAAGTCTTCAATCAGAAGACGCATGCGTGCGCCCCGGGGATGCCAGAACACAAGCCCGGCGCCTGCTTCGTCTTCGATGGAGAACAGATCGAGGTCTTTGCCGAGGCGGCGATGGTCACGACGGAGTGCTTCTTCTTTGCGGCGTCTGTGCTCTGCCAGTTGATCGGCGGTCTCCCACGCAGTGCCATAGATGCGCTGCAGCTGAGCCTTGGTTTCGTCACCACGCCAGTAAGCACCTGCCACACTTTCGAGCTCAAATGCTTTTGGATTGAGTTCGCTTGTGTTGGCCACATGAGGACCAGCACAGAGATCCCACCACTGATCCCCCAGGGTGTAAAGCGTGATTGGCTCGACCAGTCTCTCGAGAATTTCCAGTTTGTAGGGTTCGTTTTGAGCCTTGATTCGACGTTCTGCTTCGTCTCGACTGACTTCAATGCGCTCTAACGGGAGCTTGCGGCCAATGATTTTTCCCATCTCCTTCTTGATCGCCTTGAGATCAGCTTCCGTAAAGGGTTCCGGATTGTCGAAGTCGTAATAAAACCCTGTTTCAGTCCAGGGACCAATGGTCACTTGGGCAGTGGGAAACAGCTTCTGGACGGCCATGGCCATCACGTGGCTCATCGAGTGGCGAATCTTCAGCAGGCTTTCGCTGTTGCTGGTCTTGGGCAGAACCACAGGCGCGATCGTGGCTGGGGTGGTTGCTGCGACGCTGCTCACCGTTTCCTGTTCAGGGCCCGCCATCCTATGGGTGTGAGTTGAACAGACAATGAATCAAGAGGCGGACGCTCTGCTCGAGTCGTTGTTGGACTCGTTGCTCAATGACTTCAACCACTGCTTCAAGCGTGGGCAGGAGCTTTTAGCGGCTTGCCCGGATTCAGTCATGCCCCTGGACGAACGCGAAGCGATGGGAGTTCGAATTGATGAGGGCCTTAAGGCCATTGCTGCCACAAGAGCCCTTGTGAATGCCACCCCTACGGCAATGGCCATCTCGATGGAGGCGATGACTCCTTGGCACCAGCTCGTGATCGAGGTTTGGGGTCTCTCAGCCCGTGTGACGGAAGCGAATAGGAAAAATTCGCTTTAGGCGCCCTGACGGAGCGTCTGAAGGTTTTTTGAATAAAAGCTTGCTAGCTCAGCATGGCTTTTGACGGGTTGACCGTAGGCACTGAGTCCTGAGTGGGTGGGAAAAGAAGCCCATTCCGGGGCGAGGCTATTCATTGCTTTAGCCGTTAAACCTTTCTGGTCCACCTCATGGAGAGCTCCGCGTCTCTTGACCAGATGAAGAGCCGCTTGGTCTTGGTGGTCTGGAGAGAAACTGGGCAAGTTCAAACGACCTGAAACCTCTTGCCAGGTGGTGGGCAAAAATTGATATGCCCCGGCCGCGGCACTGACGTAACGCTTCACGACCACCCTTTCTGGATGTTTGGAGAGATCTTCAAATTGTCCACCTCCATAGAGGGTGCGATACCCAAGGTCGTGACCGTCCTTCCAAGTCCCTTCAGCAAAGCGAATGGTGTTGAGCAGGGCGCGTCGTTCGAGAGTGATCGAGTATGGAGATGCTTTTTGGTCCGTCTTGACGTCTTGTTGGAGGGCTGATGCCACCTGTTCTGCTTGGTTAAGCCTTTCGCTGGAGCGTTCAGCATGAATGCTGTGTGCAAGGCCGAGTAGCAGCCCCATGCTGACAACACCGATGCCGCTGGCTTGACTGAAAGCCGGTAAGACGGCGCGGGGCAGCTTGGCGAAGGAGCTCAGCAAAAGGTGACGTTCTGTAATAGGACTGCCACCTTCGTAGGGATGGGAAGCCTTTGGCGAGTCCTTTGCTACCGGCCTTGACGAGTGAGTATCAGCTGTGCATAAGCAGAAACACTCAATCAATCCCTGCTCGAGACTCGCGAGACGCGCCGTTTTAGCTGGTTCTTGGTTGCATTTCTCGGGACTGGGGTCAAGTCTTCTCAGGAAGCTTTAAGTATTAGAGAATCTTTTCAAAGAGCTGCCGAATGATTAGGCCGTCAGGAAGCCCATGGCCTTGCGTACACGATCCACGGTGGCTGTTGCTACGGCTTCAGCCCGCTCACGGCCTTGATTCAGCACCTTCTCTAGCTCGGCCCGATCATCCATGAGCTCGTTGTATCGGCTTTGAATCGGCTCTAGAGCGCTCACGGCGGCCTCTGCCAGCAGAGGCTTAAACGTTCCCCATCCCATCGCTGCACATTCCTCTGCAGCGGCTGATCGGCCCTTGCCGCTTAGCAGGGCGTAAAGGCCAAGGAGGTTGTCGGTTTCCGGTCGATCCGGGTTGCTGAACTCAAGACCCATTTGAGGATCTGTTTTGGCCCGCTTGATCTTCTTCGTGATCAGTGCAGGTGGGTCAAGCAGGGTGATCCGACTGTTGTCGTTCGGATCGCTTTTGCTCATTTTGTTGCGGCCATCCGTCAGGCTCATCACCCTTGCTCCTTCGCGCATGATCAATGGCTTGGGAACCTGCAGGAGCGGTTGATCCTCTGAGCCGAAGCGAGCGTTGATGCGTTGTTGGGCGATGTCGCGCGCTAACTCCAGATGTTGTTTCTGATCTTCCCCAACAGGCACAAGGTCTGCGTCATAGAGAAGGATGTCGGCGGCCATCAGCACTGGGTAGTCAAGAAGGCCTACAGAGACGTTGTCGCCTTGCTTCACTGCTTTTTCTTTGAACTGAATCATGCGCTCCAGCCAGTTCAAGGGAGTGACGCAGTTCAGAAGCCAGCACAGTTCGCTGTGAGCTTTGACATGGCTTTGGACAAAGACGGTGGATTGATCTGGGTCGAGACCGCAGGCCAGGTAGAGGGCTGCGGTGCTGAGGGTGTTCTCCGCTAAACGATTTGGGTCGTGCGGAACGGTGACGGCATGCAGATCAACGACACAAAAGAATGTGTCGTTGTCGTGCTGCAGATCAACCCAATTACGAATGGCGCCCAACCAGTTGCCCAAATGAAGTGCACCTGTTGGTTGAACGCCGGAGAGAACCCTCGGCCGCCCCATCGATCAGGCTCCTGTCTCGGTGTTCTCTTCACTCGCTTGCGTGGCCGTCCCATCGCTAGCGCTGGTGTCTGCAGGAACTTCTGTCTCTGCTGCAGCCTCTTGGTCCGCTGCAGGCTCTGGCTC